>ERZ827194.89-NODE-89-length-97710-cov-6.07218_pt1 | contig 97710 bp, 101 predicted proteins | sample MGYA00519777_ERZ827194 | MGnify/ENA primary metagenome ERZ827194 (study PRJEB31778, sample SAMEA3449277) | human gut metagenome | biome: human gut; feature: human-associated habitat; material: faeces | place: United Kingdom | collected 2010/2012 ...
GTAAGTCTCCAGAAGTATTCAAGAAGTATAGGAAGCAGCTTGATGATGTTATTACGGGAACTCTGCTTAACTATGTAAAGGATGCCTTTAGAATACAGCTCAATAGCTTTACTACTGATTATATAGTAAGTCATAGGGATAGTATAGAGAAATCCATTGAAAAACATCTTAGTGAAGCATTGCATAAGGAAAACTTTCAGTTGGAACAGTTGACATCTGGTCTTAAATATCCTCAGACCATTGTAGATGCTGTAAATGCCAAGAATAAGGCTGTGCAGGAAGCAATGAGAGTGCAGAATGAAGTAGCTGTAGCTAAGGCTGAGGCAGAGAAGTTAATTGTAGCTGCCAAAGCTGAGAAGGAAGCTAATCAACTTAGAGAACAAGCTCTTACTCCAGCAATTCTTGAGAAGATGTGGATTGAGAAATGGAATGGGACTGTACCAACAGTAATCACTGGTGGGAATACTTCTACATTTTTGGATTTAAGTAAAATAAGAAAATAGTATGAAAAACAGAGTGATAGAAATAGATGACAATGTAGCAGCTTTAGAGATTATCTATAAAGGAACTCAACTATTATGTTATATAGACAAAGTTGATTTACCTAAGGCAGCTTCAATAAGAGGAACTTGGCATATCAATAGGAATACAAGTGGGCATATTGATGGAGTTAAGACTAAAATTCAAATTAATAAGGTTAGGAGGCAAATATGGCTTCATAATCTTATATTTGAGAAGTCTAATCCTGAAAATGTTGTAGACCATATTGACCATAATACCTTAAATAATGTTAGAAATAATCTTAGAGAGGTTAGCAAAGAGCAGAATGCTCAAAATGTTTCTATTACTCTGAATAGTACTACTAAATGTAGGAACATCACCATAGAGGATGGTAAATATAGGGTAAGAATTGGAGGTCATTCCTTTGGTAGATATAATACCTTAGAGGAGGCTCAAGAGGTAGTAAGAAGGGAGAGAAAAAATATATTTCCTTTATCCTCTGAGTTAGACAACAAGATTACTATATAGTTACCAGTATATGGTCAAGTTCCTACAATATTTAAAGACATAAGTAAATAGTCATGACTTGGTTTATTATTGGTATAATTCTTACTATAATAATAGTGGATATTATGAAAGATACCCATTTTAAATGCTATAATGGGATGAAGGTTGTGGAGGAGTCTAAGATAAGAATACCCTTATGGTTTTTTATCATAATTATTCTTGTTGAACAAATTCCTGTTCTTAACATTTTACTGTTTTTGGCTTTTCTTGTAACATATTTCATATTTTCTAATATGAAGCCAGAAATGTATCTTGTCAAGTATATTCTAAGTTTAAAAGGGGAGACTTATGTAGGAAAGATTGTGATTAAAATTAAAAAGCTCTTATGCACTGAAATATAGAGCTTTCTTTCAAGTTGTAATTATGGAACAAAGAATAGTTAATTTTCTTATGCTCTGTCTCATTGCAGGTCTATATTATATAAATTATATAGACTATAAGAGAGAGTATGAGAGACCTGACAAGGTGGATGTGTTGAGATTACAGCAACCAGAGTTCTTACTATCAGAAGCTCCTGATGATTATCTTATGGAGGCTTTAGAGTATTATAATGTTAAACATAAGAACATTGTATATGCTCAAGCTATCCTTGAGACAGGTCATTTCAGGTCTAAGGTCTGCAAAGAGTACAATAATTTATTTGGACTCTATAATAGTTACAAGGGTGATTATTACAAGTTTGACCACTGGAGTGAGAGTGTGGTTGCCTATCTCAATTACATACAATATAGATACAAACCCCCGGATGATTACTACCAATTTTTGATTAAAGTAGGTTATGCAGAAGACCCGCAATATGTAGAAAAACTAAAGAATATAGTAAAGAGATATGGATAGAGAACAGGCTCAGGAAGAGATAATGAATATAAGGAGTAGTTCTATACTCTGTGAGTTGCCAACTTCTTTCGGAAAATCTAAGATAGGTATTGATTTGGCTTTAAGGAATAATCCCAGTAGCATACTTATAGTAATACCAAGATTAGTCTTGATAAATAACTGGAAAGAGGAGTTTATTAAGTGGGGATTAGAATCTTGGCTTGAAAGAGTACAATTCAGTACTTATGTAGGATTGAATAAACATGTAGAGGAAGAGTGGGATGTAGTCATCTTTGATGAAGTGCAACACATGTCAGAAAGATGTAGAGAATTTGTATCTACAATGAAAATACATCATTCTATCATGCTTTCAGCTACAGTAACCAGAGATATGAAGTGGGAACTAAGTCAGTTGTTTCCTGATTTTCAATGTTACACAGTGAAGATGAAGGAGGCTATAGACAATGAAATCCTTCCTGACCCAAGAGTGTTCCTTATCCCTCTTGAACTTGATAATACACATGCTGTACATACTATGATTGAACATCCCAAAGCTAAGATTATCAAAGAATGTCTATATAAAGATAGATGGTCTTACTTAAGGGATAAATCTATTCAGGTGCATATTAAGTGCACTGAATATCAGTATGTGATGGAGTTAGGAAACAAGATAGAGTTCTGGAAGAGGCAATATATGAGAACAAGAAATGAAGGAGTAAAGACAAAATGGTTATTCCTTGCAGGTCAAAGGCTCAAATTCCTTTCACAATTAAAGAACCCTATTATCCTATCTCTTCTGGAGAAGCTGAAATCAGAGAGGGTACTTACATTCTGTAGCTCTATTGAGCAGACAGAAATATTAGGGGAAAACTGTATTAACAGTAAGAACAAGGAATCCTCTATGGTACTTGATATGTTTAATCACAAGAAGTTGGACCACATTACAGCATGTAATATGCTGAATGAAGGTATGAACCTTGTAGATTGCAGAGTTGGTTTATATGCTAATCTAAACAGCAGTGATATTATCATTAAACAAAGATTGGGTAGAATACTCAGGCACAAAGACCCCATTATTATCATCCCTTACTTTAGTGGTACAAGGGAAGAGGAGTTGGTTGAAAAGATGCTTGAGGACTATAATCCAGAGTTGGTTGTAAAAACAAATTTAAGTGAAATAAAAGTATGAGAAACAGAGTTAAAATTACTAAAGCAAACTACATTGTAAATCCTGAGAAGAAGGTGGTAGTTTGTGTTCTGGAGTGTGATATGCAGTTGCAGAAACATCCTGCATGGATTGATATTTATCCCAAAATGTGGGATAATCTTCCACTTGTAGACCTCGATGGCACATTCAAGGTAAGAGCCATTGCAAGGTGCAATGAGGAAGATGCCTTCAATGAAGAGGTAAGTAAGAGGATTGCAGAATCCAGAGCAAAGGGTAAAGCATTTGCTACTGCTGCAAAGGTTTACAAAGAAATTGAGAAATATTTCTTGAACTGTGCTGCACTTGTGAATGAATCTGTGGAGGCTTGTGAACAGACTGTGAAAGTTGAGGAAGCTCATGTTGAATTGCTGATTGGGTAGTAGTATGACAATCTCATTGAATGACAAGGTTATTGAAAAGAGTGGGGTTTCTCTTGGAGAGGTCTTGCTTATGATAGCTATTCAAAACAATGTAGATTTCAATGCTGCTGAAAGTGAGTTGAAGAAAAAAGGACTTATTAGTACAAGTTATGATAGGGAAACACATCTTCCTGTAGGGTTATTTGTTACTTCTACAGGGAATAATGTGGTAAATAATATTATTCTTGACTCTGATAAGTCTGTGGGGACTGATGACTTCAATCAAAGAATTGAAGCATTAGTACCTCAACTTCAATCCATTTATCCAGAAGGAAAGAACTTTAACAATCAGTATTGGAGAGGGAATAAAACTGACATTAAGAGGAAGTTACAGACTTTCTTTAAGAAGTATGGGAATGATTACACTGATGAACAAATCATCAATGCAACTCAAGCCTATGTTTCTGGCTTCAATGGAGAGTATAAGTTCATGAGATTGCTTCAATATTTCATTTGGAAAGAAGAGGTAAAGGATGGTACTAAAGTACCTATCTCAGAGCTGGCTAATTACATTGAGAATGCTGGTCAGGAAAGTGACCTCACTGATAATTGGACATCTACATTAAATTGATATGGAAGAGAAGGATTCATTTGATAGGGCACTGGAGAAGTTAATACTCCGAAGACAGAGGATACTGGATGGCAAGATAAATTGTATTCCATTGTCTTTCCCAAGATTAAGAGTGTGGCTCCCAGGAATAGAGAAAAGAAGGTATAACATTATTACTGCAAATCAAAAGGTAAAAGCTAAATAATTTATTTAATCTATTGTATAGTTGGAAGTATTGTTTTATATTTGCACTAACAAATATATTATAGTATGGAAAAGATAACAAGAGATTTGAAAGTATCGGGTATTTATTGTATAGAAAATAAGATTAATAATAAAACTTACATAGGAAGTTCAAAGAATCTTTACCAAAGATTATTGAAACACTTTGCCTTATTAAGGCATAATAAGCATGAAAATGCTCATTTGCAGAGTGCATGGAATAAGTATGGTGAGGAGAGTTTTGAATGGTTCATATTAGAGTTGTGTGATAAATCTATATTGACTGAAAGAGAACAATATTGTTTAGATTTATTAGGAGGAGAATATAATATTACTAAGAAAGTAGAAAGGAATATTCTATCTAAGGAGTCAAGAATTAAACAAGGTGAAACAAGAAGAAGGTTACATCAAGAAGGCAAGCTTGATTTTAATTTCAATCCTGTTACTTTGTATATTTATGACTTAGATGGGAATCTGTTATTTAAGAACCCTCTGGGATTGAAAGATACAGCTACTAAATTAGGTATCTCTCCTTCAAGTATATGTAGGGTAACTAATGGAACTTATCAACAATGTAAGGGATATAGGTTCTCTTATAAACTTGAACAGTTACCACCACTCGAAGTTAAATCTAACAAACAAAATACCAAATATAATAATTATAGGCACTGCCCTACTATAGAGTAATCTATAGATGTAACACCTGAATATCCTCGGAAGCTAAGTCAAAAAAAAAAATTGATATGCTAACTTGAGGAGGCATAGGCTATACCTTGAGTATAGATTCAGCCCCAGAGACTAAATGCAGGTGCTCCTATTTAATAGTAGGATGAAGACATAGTCCAGACCACAAAACATGATGCTTTGCTGTGGCTTTCAACTGTGGTTAAAGTCATGTGTAGTGAAAACTATAGTGGTATGAGGAAAATCAAAACTTGCTGACTATATGCTTGTTTATGAACCCTTCTTCTATGCAATTGAGCACCCTGACCAACTAAGGTTGAAGATACTCTATTTTACCCTTGAAATGGGTAAGGAAGAAAAGTTCTATGAATTCTTATGTCACCTGTTATTCAGGCTTGATAGAATAAGAATAAGTCCAACTGACTTGAAGAGTACTTCTGCTGATAGACCAGTTCCTCAAGAGATATTAGACTTACTTGCATCTGAAAGGTATGTAACATATATTCAGAAGTTTAGGGAGACTATAATCTATATTGACTCTGAGAGAAATCCTACAGGAATCAACAAGTATTGTAGGAATTTTGCTTTGAGTAGAGGAAAGTTCCACTTCAAGAAGGTTATCATGAAGAATGAAGCTGGACTTGAGGAGGAAAGAGAGGTTATAGACTTTTATGAACCAGATGACAAGGATGAATATGTTGAAATTATCTTAGACAACTATTCAAATCTGATGTCAGAAAGTGGTATGAACAAAATGCAGACTATTGAGAAGATGAGTAAGTATTTCATCACTCAGAGAGACCAATTTGATTTCAATATCACTGCAATCCAGCATCAAGCTCAGGCTCAGGAAGGAATTGAGAATCAGAAGTTGAATAAGATGATGCCTTCATCAGATGGTCTTGCAGATTGTAAGACTACTACCAGAGATGCAAATCTGGTGCTTGGTTTGTATAGTCCATTTAAGTATGGTCTAAGGGAGTATGAAGGTTATGATGTGACCAAATTCAAAAACAATATAAGGTTTATGCAGGTTATTGAGGATAGAGATAATGGAGCAGGAGGTCAAATATGTCCATTGTTCTTTGATGGAGCAGTGAGTACATTTACTGAGCTTCCATTACCCAATAATAAGCCTGAACTGGAAAGGTGTCTTGAATATATTGAGACAGTTGTAAGAAGGAGGACTAACTATACTTTCATGAATGTCTCTATAAGAAAAGCCAGAGTAAGAAAGTGGAAGATGAATTTGCATAGGTTGATTAAATTGATTACCTTTGCAGACTAAATTTTAAATAAGAAGAATGAAAGCATTGATTTTAGCTAAGTCAGGTTTTGGTAAGTCAACCTCTATTGGAGAGATACCAGAGCTTGGATTGAAAGGGTTAGACCCTAAAGTGACTTATTTGATAAGTTGTGTGAATAAGCCCTTGCCTTTTAGAGGGGGTGGAAGTAAGTATCAAGTTACTACTCTCAAAGAGATTGGTAAGGGTAACAGAATTATAACCAATGATGCAAAAGAAGTTGCTCAAATCATTGAAATGTTAGCCAGCCCTCACTCTCCTTTCACTAATATAGTACTTGATGATATGAACTATATCAGTCAGGATTTCTATATGAAGAATGCTATGAAAGGTGGTTGGGACACTCCTAAGCAGATTGGTTATGGCATGGGATTAATCTTTGATGCAATCAATCTTGTACCAGAGAATAAGAACATGATTTGTCTTGCTCACTATGAAGAGTATAAAGACAAGAATGGTGATAGTATCTCTTATAAATATAAGAGTACTGGTAACATGGTTGATTCATATATTACCCCTGAGGGTAAGTTTGAAGTGGTTCTTTATGGTAAATCTTCCTTTGATTCCAAAGAGAAGAAATCCATCAGAGAATTTGTTACCAATGATGATGGAGTATATCCTGCAAAGAGTCCTGTTGGCATGTTTCCTCTATATATTCCCAATGATTTGGGTCTTGTAGTTGAGAAAGCACAAGAATATTATGGGTAGGGATGAAGTGGTCAGGATTAGTAGGCTTGCAGCCTTTGGTGGACTGACTGAAATGGATGTAAATATTCTATTAATGAATTACTGTTTGGAGCATGATAAACCTTATTATGAAACAACAGTATTCATTACTTTCCTTTTAAAGAATGGAATGTTTGAGCCTTTCTTTATGGAAGCATTAGGATATTATGAAAGAAAATACACCATAAATAAACTTCAAAGTAAGCCCAATGAGATAGGGCAAAGACAAATAATTTTTATAAATTAAATACAAGTATTTATATGATTACTGGCATTATTTACAGATATATTTCCCCTTCTGGTAAAAGTTATATAGGGCAAACTTATTGGAGAATGTTGTTATGGTAGAAGAAAAAGTGCTGATAATTATATATGGAAATTTGTATAAAAAAAAAGAAAACATGGAAAGAAAAGAATTATCAAGGTTTGAACTGGCTATTGTAAAGAGAACAGCCCAGAACACTAAGAGTTTGAGAACTAAAAGGGACAAACTGGTAGAGAAGATTGAGAAAGCACAGGAAGAACTGGGTGTAATCAATGAAGCTATTGAAGGCTTTGAAGCTCCTATCAAGACTATGACTGGTGGTTTCACTTCTGAGGAAGTTCTTGCTGGTATCATGGCAGTAGCAGAGGCAACAGAAGCAGCTCCAGAAGGAGAAGTTTCAGAAGAGGTTGTAGGAGAGGTAGAAGTACCTGCATCTGAGGCAGTTGCATTGGCAGAAGAGGCAGCACCTGCAAATCCATTTGGAGAAGTGGCAGATGAAATGCCTTTCAAGGATTAATCACTAAAAATCAGTAATTTAAGATGAAGAATTTAAACAAAAGTTTCATGGCTGTTAAGGTAGGTAAAGAATCAGTTGAAGGTTCTTTCAAGATGTACAAAGGTATGGCTGCATTCAATATTGTAGCTGTAAATCCTACTAAGGCAGAATTAGAAGCTCTCACAGGTAGAGAGATTGAGAATGACCCTGAATATGTTGGTAAAACTGATGAAGGTAAGGAACAGGTAAGGGTGGTATTCTACGCAAAGACTGCTCCTGATGCTAAGTTGAACAATGGCATTGAATTGCTTATTCCTATCAGCTTTATGCTGACTAAGGATTATAAGGTTGGTCAGACAAGTGGTAAATATCAGATTATTGATAAGTTTGGTAGAACTGCATGGGCTACAAAAGAAGAAGTACAGTCCAAGTCTATTCCACAATACTCTTCTGGACCAGCCAATATCAGTGCTGACTATAGACCTGCATGGCAGGGTGAGGAATTCTTGGTTGACTTCCTTATTCAGTGGTTGAATATTCCTAATCCTGCCAACTATAAAGATGGTAAGTGGATTATGAAGGAAGACCCCTCTGACAGTGAGGTTTCTCTGGATATGGCAGCTCTGTTCAAGGGTGATGTAAAAGAGCTTAAAGAGCTTGTTACTCTTGCTGCAGCATATACAGTTAAAGGTGCAGTAGGTATCAGAACTGTAGATAATGAGAATGGTACAAGACAGTATCAGGCTGTATTTACAAGGAAGTTTGCTAAGAATGCTGTAACAGATTACAGTAGGATTGATGCTGCAATCACTGAGTTTCAGAATGCAGGTGGTGCTCCTAATACAGAGTTCTCTACACAACCTTTGCATGAAAATGTAGTAGAAGCTACTTCATTTACTGCACCTGACAATGACCCATTAGGAGCAGCAACAGCTCCTACAGCAACTCCTTGGGGTTAATAACATAAAGATTTAGAATTATGGCTATTAGTATTGGTAAACCTAATATCAGATTAGAAGAGATTTTATCAAAGGTATCAGAGTTAGATATTCTGAACTATTATTTTGGAGTAGACAAGATACCAACAATTATATCAAGTCCATTAAGACCTGATAACCATCCATCCTTTGGTTTTTATAGCATAGATGGTCAGAAGATACATTGGACAGACTTGGCTACAAAAGATAGAGGAGGAACATTTGATTTATTAGGTAAGTATTGGGGGGAGAGTTACAATGATGTGCTTGCACATGTTTGGGAGGACTTACCCAAGATTACTAAGACTAATGGCTATAGTGCATTAGGTAAACCTAAGATTGTCACTACTAAGGAGTACAGTTCTAACCTTGATTTACAATGTAAGACAAGGGAATGGAGAGAGTATGACCTTGAGTATTGGGCTTCATTTGGTATCACTTTAGAGTGGTTGAAATATGCTGACATTTATCCTATATCCTATAAAATAATCATAAAAGGAGAGAACAAAATGGTCTTCCCAGCAGATAAATATGCTTATGCTTATGTAGAATATAAGGAAGGAAAAGTCACTTTAAAGATATATCAACCATTCAATCAGAAAGGATATAAGTGGTCCAACAGGCATGATAGGTCAGTAATTAGCTTATGGACTAAAGTACCTGAATTTGGGGATAAGATATGTATCTGTTCCTCAATGAAAGATGCTTTATGTCTATGGGCAAACACTGGGATACCAGCATTGGCTATTCAAGGAGAGGGCTATGGTATTAGTGATACTGCTGTTAATGAACTCAAAAGAAGATACAAGGAGGTATTTATCTTATTGGATAATGATAAAGCTGGTCTCATAGATGGAGAGAAACTATCAGCATCCACTGGGTTCACTAACATAGTATTGCCACATTTTGAAGGAGGAAAAGATGTCTCAGACCTCTATAAAACAATAGGAGACAAAGAACAATTCAGAGAAATAATTTTAAGCCTATTTAATAGGTAATGTTTTATCACTAAAAAAAAAAAATCATGGAATTTAGAAAAGTAACCATCATCAACAACAAAACTCAGTCCCAAAAAGTTATTCAAGCATCTACTGCAACTACACTGGGTGAGTTGAAAAGAGAAATGAGAGAAGCAGGTATTGAATATGAAGGAATGACATTCTTTGAAGGTCATTTGAGAGCAGAATTGAAAGATGATGCTTCTATCCTTCCTACCAACATTCCTTACAAAGGACAGGTAGTAAATGATTTGACATTCCTGCTGACTGCACCTGAAAAGAAAATCAAGTCTGGTGCTATGTCAAGGGCAGAAGCCTACAATGCAATCAAGGCAAGAGGCTTGCAGGATGAGTGTGTAAAAAGGTTCGGAAAGAACTTCACTATGTGTAAAACTCAGGACTTGATTGACCTGTTGGGTGAAGGCTCTTCAAAACCTGCTCCTGTAAAAGAGAAGAAGGAAGTAGTTGTAGAAGAGAAAGCTACAAAAGAAGTAGAAATATCTAAGGAAAGTTCAATTCCTGAAGGTAATGTTGCAGGTGCATTAGAAGTTCTGTTGGAAGGTCTTTATGGTAGTGATACCATCGAAGAAGCTACCTATAACAGAGCTATGGCTGAACTGAAAGGTACAGATTACAAAGAACCTAAAAAGATGTCAAGGTCAGAAATAAACAAGATGTTTGACTTTGTTCATTAAGTAGAAACCAGTGAGGGAGGAGGCTGAATAAGCCTTCCCCCTCATTTTTTTTATCATGCAATGACCGAAGAAATAAAGAAACAAGTCCATGAACTATATGATAGTATCATGGAAAGACCAAATCAAATCCTACAGTTCTTTCGAGACTTTTTTGGTGAAGGGAGAGTAGATATGCAGGGTTTTCCTACTGAGGATGAATTATATACATATCTTAGTGGAACCTCCTTGGGAACATTTATGGAATGGAGTAATATAGTAGATTCTTCTGCTTACCAAAACATGAATAAGGAGGACCGAGATATAATAAATCTCTCTTGGACAGCAGAAGGTGCTAATAATGAAACTGTTGTAAGTGACTCTGCATTGGCTAAATATTTCTTGCCAATAATAAAGGAGAAGATTGCTAATACTATGTTCAATGACTTATTTATTCTTATTTATTTTCCTACAGTAAGGATTACAAATGAGTATGATAAGTATGTTGATATTAAGGAGTTATGGCTTAAAGTTCCATTTAATTGGCAGGGAAAAGGTAAGGGATATTTTGGAGTGAACAGGTCTAATTATCCACTAAACCACTTTAAGGGAGGGTATATGCACAGTCATGTATCTTCTATTCCAAGAAGTAACTTTGAGAATTTCCAAACACCTTGTACTGGTAGAGGACCTATCAATTCTTCTCTTTCTACATTAGTTATAGGATATGATGAAGCCATTTGGCAGTTATTATGTCTGGAGCTTGATAGGTATGTAAGAGTAGAATCTATTGATGGAGTTCCATACCACAGACTTGAGAATATTCCTGCACCAGAGATGGGAGATGCTAAAGATAAATTCTCTATGCAATCTCTTAGAGGTGTGGTTCCTTGGAATAGTGCCTTTGGAAGAGAGCAATTCAAGCTATTCATTAAATACCTTCTGGAGACTAAGAAGATTAGGTTCAACTATAGTAATGGAAGTTATGGGATAGGAATGTCCTTCATTGATACAGTGGTTCTTATCAGTAATGAATTTATTAGCTGGTATAATACTGAATATAACAAGCATACTTTTGATATTAGTTATACTGACCTTGTTAGTAATAGTATTATCAAGGAGTGTATTATAACCAATGGTAAAGTCTATATACCAAGAGCAGTAAGAAGGGGTAGTAGTGATGACTATCAGAGATATGTAGGAAAGAAAATCTGTACATTCAAAGGTAGGGAAATTACCTTGACTATTGATGGAGTACTATCCTCAGAGGAGGAGTCTCTTAATAGAACGAGGATACTGAATTTACAATATATTGAAGCTATTGTATGTAGCATGTTGAGAATATTAAATTATGGATATGGAAGAGAAGAAAGAAGTGAAACCAGTGCTGGAGTTAGTCCACAGACAGGATATATTTAAGATTGTCATCCCAGCAGAGGTTGAGAAAAAGATAAGATTTTTATGCAAGAACATTTGGGATGTAGAATGGTCAGGTGTCTTGTTCTATAAAGTTGAGGGAGCTTTTGAAGATAAGTCCCTAACTATAAGATGTGTGGATTTGTTCCAAATGGACATTGGTACAAGTACATATACTGAGTTCAATGTATCTCCTGATATGGCTACATATATGGTAGACCATCCTGAATTATTGGAAGAGGGAATATACCAAGGATTAATCCATAGTCATAATAACATGGCTACTTTCTTTAGTGGCACTGATACTGCTACTCTAAGTGCAGAAGGTAATGATATGGCTCACTTTGTATCCTTGATTGTGAATAATGCAGGTAAATATACTGCTGGTGTTACAAGGAAGTACAAATGTGTACAGACTGTATCTGAGAAATACACTTATCCTACTTGGAATGGTGAAGTAAGAGAGGGAGTAGAGACCTTTGATATTGAAGAAGAGAAACTTGAATGGTTCAATTTGGATATAGTATTTGAGGATGCAACTGATGACTTTGAGACTGAAATGATGGAAAGAATCAAGGAAATCAAAGAGTCTAAGAAGAAGGCTATTACTCCTGTATATAAAGGTGGTTATCCTCAATATGGTAACTATGGAAAGAACATTGCCCCAACCAAGGAAGTGGGGAGTACATTTCCTATGGATAAAGATAAATACTATGGGGAAGAAGGAAGAGGCTGGTATAAAGCTAATGAAGCTAAGCAATTACCTGTTAAACAAGGTGAATTGCCTTTTGACCAGCCTGAGGAAGAGAATCTTGACATTCCTTATGGTGTTGTAACAGTAGATGAAGACATAGTGCAATCTATTGTAAGGCAACTTGTTACATCAAGTATTATCATTTCAAATGAAAGTGCAGTTGATGTCAAGAAGTGGGCTAATTCTATGGAGAGTCTTTATAGAAGGAGATTTGGAAGTGTCAAAGAGTTTGAATACTTTGCATCAAACTATGTAGATTATCTTATCAATTATACCTATGATGAAGATGTCATGGCAGTTATTAATAATGATGATTCTACTATGGCTGCATTATTGGCACATGATGTAAGAGAAGAGCTTGAGAAATTACCAAAGAATCCTTGGTTAAGTGTTTATATCAAATTAATGGATGATTATATTATTTGATTATGGAAGATGAAGTATTAGAAAGTGCTATAAACCAAATGGTTGATGAACATTTGGAGACTGTTCATTCAGGGACTCCAGAAGAGAGTTTAATGTATAGTCCTGCATCTGAGTTAAATGGAGCAGTAGCTCTATTAATGAGTGGTGATTGGGAAATTATTCATGAGGAGCAACATGCAAGTGGTGCTTATTTAGTAACCATTGGTGCAGTGAATGTAGAAACTCCTATGGTTGATAGAACTCTTGTAGTAACATTGGATGGGTCTAATCTGTTGCGTGATGCTCAGAATACTGAGGATGCTCCTGTAGAGATTGATGAACAAGGAGAAGCATTACTTGAAGCTGCATTAGCTGCTGAGGAAGTAGTGATTCCACCCAATTCAGGTAGTTTGCTTGTAGATGAAGCTACAAGTAGATTCAGTGGAGCTATCTGGTATAGTGCCATTCAGTCTAAGACTATTACATTAGCTGGTGTAGGAGGTATTGGAAGTTATGTTGGTTTCCTACTTGCAAGACTAAAACCTGCTGGATTATATTTATATGACCCAGATATAGTTGAACAGGCTAATATGTCTGGTCAATTGTATGGTAGTGGTGACTTAGGACAAGCAAAAGTTAGCTCCCTTCATAGGATGTTACAAGTATATGCAAACTACTATAACAGTGTAGCATATCAAGAAAGATTTACTGCTGAGAGTGAAGCTACAGATATTATGATTTGTGGCTTTGATAACATGGAAGCAAGGAGCCTGTTCTTTGATAAATGGCTTGAGCATGTAGGTAATAAACCTGAGGGAGAGAGGTCTAAATGTTTATTCATTGATGGTAGATTGGCAGCAGAAGAATTTCAAGTCTTTGCCATTCAAGGCAATGATGAAAGAGCTATAGTTGAATATAAGAATAGATGGTTGTTCAGTGATGCAGTAGCAGATGAAACTATCTGTAGCTACAAACAGACAACATTCATGGCAAATATGATTGCATCAGTAATGGTTAATCTGTTTGTAAACTTCGTGGCTAATGAATGTAATCCTATTATAGATAGGGATGTACCTTTTATGACTCAATATTCTGCTGATACAATGTACTTTAAAGTAGAAATGTAATGGCAATAAGTGTACAATTAAACAGGCAACTTCATTATATATTCCTGAATAGAGGTGCTATTCAATCCCCAGACTATATTAAACCTAATCTTGCATTTGAAAACCATAATGTATTCAATCTATTCTTAAGAGTAGATATTAGTGGACCAGAGATTGATGTTCCATTAATGTGTAAGTACAAGGTTGAGGAAGGGTTATTGAGTAACTACAATCAGCCTAATAGTTTAAAGGAAATGGCTGTTGCTTTATTTGAGAATAGTTATCCTCAATCAAGAAGAACTGAAAATGCAATCTTCAAGACATTCCAGATGAATGATAATAGAAACAGGCTTATGAAGATTACAACTAACACTGGTGAGGTGTATTATGGTGGTAATGGTTATATCCTTGACAAAGATTATAACTTATTAATACTGTACACACTTCATGGAGTTATGGAGGATAGAATTCTACACTACAAAACTGGTAGAATCTATGTGAATCCAAAGGTCTTTGTAAGTAAGGGTATAGTTGAAAAGGGTATTATTAAGACAGTCATTCCTGCATTTGTACAGGAGGGTATCATGGTAGATACAAATAACATTGGAGTTACTGCTCAGGATATTAATATTGCTATAAGGAATCAAAATGGCTTTGTTCAAGTAATTAAGCCATTACCTGAGATAGTAGTAGCTGATGTGACTGATAGGTTCATAGTAAAACCTAAAAAGCCAACTCCTTCTACATTCAGCAATGAGGCTATGAATGATTACCTTCTGGAGCATCTTGATGAGGTTGTACAAATGACCTATATAGTATGACATTTGAGGAATATTTTGGTGGATGGGTAAGGGTTATAGATATAAAAGAATTAAATAAGGTAGTAGGACAGGTAAGTTTAATTAAAAGAGACTTACTTTGCCCTGCATATCCTGATATATTTAAGGCTTTTAATCTATGCCCTTACAATAATCTCAAAGTTGTAATGATAGGGCAAGACCCATATCCACAAAAGGATGTGGCTACTGGTGTCCTGTTTGGAAACAAGGAGGGGACTAAGTTGTCTCCTTCTCTTGAAATAGTTAAAGAGGCTTGCATTAATTTTGAAATTCCACATAATGGTATTATCTTTGACCCCACTTTAGAGAGTTGGGCTAAACAAGGAGTACTAATGATTAATTCTGCACTGACTTGTGAAGTGAATAAAGTAGGTAGCCACACAATGATGTGGAGACCTTTCATGACCAAGTTACTAAAGAATTTATCAGAGTGGCAGACTGGTATTATATATGTTCTATTTGGTGAACAGGCTAAAACACTTAAACCTTACATTAATAAGAACACTAATATAATACTGGAAGAGAAGCATCCTGCATACTATGCAAGGCAAGAGGAAAGGATGCCATCTACTGTATTTCAAGAAGTAAGCAAATTAACTAAAGAAAAATATGGAGAGCCAATCATTTGGTTCCAAGAATATTAATTAAAAAAAAAAGAAAAGTATGAAGAAACTTATTTTTGTGAAGACTGGTAAGGAAGTGGAAATGGGTAATACATTTGCCTTTGGAATGAACAGTGCTTATGGTTTCATGCCATTTTACACTGTAGTTGTCTGTGAGGAAAGTATTCCATTTCTTATCAAAGAAGGCATAATTAAGGAAGTGGAAAATGAAGAAATTCCCACAGAACCCTACTTCTACATAAAACATCTTGCTGACAGAATTCATTGGAATGTAGAGAATCTAAGAAAATACCTTAGTAATCTATATACAATCTATCCTGCTGCTGTATTTTCAATTATGTTAAGAGAGGTAGCTATTGTACTCGATGAAAAATATGATAATCACATTAAGAACAGTAAGGAGATTTATGTTATTAGTTCTTTAAACGGAGAAATAATAAAGATTAAGGACTTGAATAAAATCAAGAACTTCAAGAATTTTGCTGCATTTAGAACATTAGAGGATGCTATTACAGCAAAGAAAATCTTAGAGGAACCCATGAAACAATTATTTAAAAGAGATGGAAAACAGAAGGATAAAGTTTAAATCTGAGAGTTGCAAATCTAAAATATTTTTCATATCTTTGTAAAAAAAAAAAAGATATGGATAGATTATTTACTATTTACAGGCATGTAAGTCCTATAGGTAGAGTTTATGTAGGAATCACAAGTCAAGATGTTGAAACAAGATGGAGACATGGAGATAACTACAGAAATTCTACCTATTTTAAGAGAGCCATAAGAAAATATGGTTGGAAAAATTTTAAGCATGAGATTTTATTTACTAATGTAGAGGAAGAAAGAGCCAAGAGATTGGAGATTGAACTTATCAGACATTATAAGGGATTAGGTATATCCTATAACCTGACTAATGGGGGTGATGGTACAAATGGTTATCATCATACTGATGAATATAAGCAATTCAAATCTCAACAAATGAAGGAGTTTTTCTCTACTGAAAGAGGTAAAGAAATTTGTGCAAAAGGAGGAAAAACTAATTTAGGTAAGAAGTATAATAGAAAAAGTGGATTTACCAAAGGAGATTATCAAGTGAGAATTGTGTGTCAATACAGTTTAGAAGGAGTTCTTCTTAATAAGTTCAAGTCTGTTAGTGATGCTTCAAGAAAAACTGGAGCAAATAATTGCCAAATTGGAAAATGTCTTAGAGGTAAAGCTATAACTGCTAAAAATTTTATATGGAGATATGAATAAGAAAATAAGAAATGCAACTATAACTTCCTATAATGAGATTGTATTCAAGTCTAAACTGGAGGCAATGGTCTATAGGACCTTGCTTCAACATGGGTTTGAGCCTGAATATGAAACCCATACTTATACAATCTGGGAAGGGTTTAGACCTACTGTACCTTTTTACACCCGTAATAAAGCTAAGGCTACAATACTAAACCTTAAGAAGCTAATTAATATTACTTATACCCCAGATTTCTACATGGAGTATCAAGGCTTAAAGGTAATTATTGAAGTAAAAGGACAGGTCAATGATGTGTTTCCTTACAAATTTAAGATGTTCAGGAAACATATAGAGAATTTGCCAGATAAAGAAAATTATCTTATCTTTGAGGTCTTTACTAAGAAACAACTCTTAGAATTTATTCAAATTATTAAAGATGAAAGCCATAGAAAGAATGAGGAAATTGCTCAACAGTTTACCCAAGAGTGATATAACTTTAGGTGAACAGTTTATTCAGAGCAGAGATTTTGAGTCACTCAAGGACTTAGTAGATTCAGCAATATTCAAGACAAGGAAGAATATCAAGAGTGAAAATCCTAAACAAGAGTACCTTGATGTAGACTTGACAGAGTTAAGTAATTTAAAGGCTGAGGTAGATGTATATTTAACCCAGCTTGAAGTTCCCAGTAATGAATGGGAAGAAGACATAGAGGGGGAATACTATGATGAAGAGTATTAAAGAACTATCTTGGAATGTAACAGAGGAAGAGTACAGGAAAGACCCTGCAATCAGTTACTCTACATTATCAAGATTTGAAAGGGAAGGATGGAGAAATCTCAGTTCTCTCTTTGATAAGGTAGATAGTCCAGCATTATTATTTGGTAGTGCAGTGGATTGTATGCTTACTGATGGGGAACAAGCCTTTGCTGAGAGATTCATTGTATGTGAATTCCCTAATCTATCAGATAACCTGATAAGTATTACCAAAGTATTATTCTCCAAGTATAGAGATACACACAGAAGGGTAGATACTATTGATGATGAAGTGATTAGTAGTGTGGCTGTAGCCAATGGATATTATGCAGGAGACTCTTATAAAGCTACCAGAATAAAGAAGGTAAAAGAGAGTTGCAATGAGTATTATTCACTACTTGCACTGGCAGGAGACAAGACTATATTATCCCAAAAAGATTATAATGATGTGTCTCTGTGTGTTGATGAATTAAGAACCAACTCAATAACCAAGGATTTCTTTTATATAGACCCTTGGAATACTGATATTGAGAAGGTGTTTCAATTGAAATTCAAAGCTGAATGGAATGGAATACCAGTGAGATGTATGTTTGATGAACTTATTGTGGACCACCATAATAAGATTATCTATCCAATAGACTTAAAGACTACTGGGTATCCTGAGGAGAACTTTCAAGACTCCTTTGCTCACTGGAGATATGATATTCAAGCTAAGCTATATACATATATTCTTCAAGAATGTATTAAGAGAGACCCCTATTTCAGTGAGTTCAAGATTCAACATTATCAATTCATTGTTATCAACAGAAGGACAATTGCTCCTATTGTGTGGGAATTCTATGGAAACTTTGGTATGGTAGATTTAAAGGATGAAACAGGTAAGATATATAGGGATTGGAGGAAGATTCTTACAGACCTAAATTATTATCTTACTAATCCTAACTTGAAATATAGTAAGGAAGTGATGGCAAATGATTGTATTATGGAAATAAAGAATTTAGTACCAGCATGACAGAGTTAGAATATTTTAAAGGAGATGAACTGGCAGCTTCAACTTGGAGGAATAAGTATGCAGCAGAAGGAGAACAAACTCCTGATGATACACACAGAAGGTTAGCTAAGGAATTTGCAAGAGTAGAAAGTAATTATAACTGGAAGAGTAATATAAATAGGGCTTTTAGTAATTTATCAAACTATGGCTATGTTAGACCACAACTTGATGAAGAGGCTATCTATCAGTTATTCAAGGACTTCAAGTATATTATACCCGGAGGTTCAGTTATGTCTGGTTGTGGAACTGGAGCATTGGTAAGTCTTAGTAATTGCTTTGTAATAGGCAGTCCAAAGGACAGTTATGCAGAGATAATGAAGACAAGAAGTCAACAAGCCCAACTTATGAAGAGAAGAGGTGGAGTTGGTTATGACTTATCTCAGCTTAGACCAAGAGGAGCTAAGGTTAATAATGCAGCAAGGTCTTCAACTGGTGCAGCATCTTTTATGGATGTATGTTCAGATATAACCAATGAAGTAGCTCAGAATGGAAGAAGAGGTGCTCTTATGTTAAGTATGAGTATCAATCATCCTGATATTGAGGAGTTTATAACTAAGAAGCAAGACTTAACCAAAGTAACTGGAGCTAATATATCAGTCAAGGTTACTGATGAGTTCATGCAGGCTGTAGTGAATGATGAGGAGTATTACCTAAGATTTCCTGTTGATGTAGAATTACCTAAAGTAAGAGAGGAAATACCTTATGGTGAGTTGGTTCCTTTTGGAAACTTAATAGATAAGAATGTATCTTTTATTAAGAAGGTAAGAGCAAGGGAGTTATGGGATACTCTCATGCACTGTGCTTGGAATACTGCTGAACCAGGGATTATGTTTGAAGGAGCAATGCACAACTATTCTCCTGATGGTGTATATCCTGACTTCAAGATGGTTGGAACTAATCCTTGTGGTGAAATACCAATGGGTCCATTTGATAGCTGTAGGTTGATTCATATTAACTTGAGTAGTTATATTGTAGACCCATTTACAGATAAGGCTCACATTGATGAAGAGTTACTCTATATGCACTCTTATGAGGCTATGAGATTGGCTGATGATTTGGTTGATTTGGAGATTGAAGCTGTTGACAGAATTATTAACATAGTGAAGAATGATACTGATGATACTGAGTTCAAGTTATGGAGTAAAATCAAGGAGACTGCAATTCAAGGAAGAAGAGCTGGTTTAGGTTTTACTGGACTTGCTGATGCAATAGCTATGTTAGGCTTGAAGTATGATTCTGATGAAGGAATTAATCAGGTTGGACAATTAATGAAAGTTATGTTCAAAGGTCAGCTTGATAGTAATATTGATATGGCTATAGAAAGGGGGGCATTTCCTGCTTGGGATAAGAATAAGGAAAATGAAGGTAATGATTGGTATCATTGGCTATCTGCTAACTTCCCTGAGGAAGCAACTAAAATGAATCTGTTTGGAAGAAGAAATATTTCAAATAGTACAGTTGCACCCACAGGTACTGTAAACAAACTTGCAGCATAGTGGAGTAATCTACTATGAAAACTGGATGAATTGCTGGAAGGCTAAAATTAGTAATATTTAATTGTAATTATTTGGTACTTACACTTATTATAAGTATATTTGTGGTATAGAACCAGTAAATAATAGTATTATGAGTGTAAGAAAACATATACCTGAGATAGGTAAACAGTATGGGGGTTTAACTGTAATAAGTGAGGAAATCTCTAAAACTAAAGATGATAAGATTCTTTTTAAGGTAAGATGCTCTTGTGGTGAAGAGTTATTTGTTAGAGCATATTTTCTTGAAAGTGGTAGGCAAACTTCTTGTAGAAGTTGCAGTCAGAGAAGAGCTGTATATAAATTCTCAAATAGGAGAAACTTTGTAGATAGGACTCATGATGGGGTTGGTGATATAACACTAACAAATTATAGCCACTTCAAAAATGGAGCAGAGAAGAGAAATCTTAGTTGGAATGTGAGTATAGAATATTTATGGAACTTATTCCAGAAGCAAGGTGGTAGATGTGCCTTAAGTGGTATGCCTATTACATTAACTACTGAAAGGAAAAATAGTAATGTAAACTATGACTTGCAATCAGCATCTTTAGATAGAATAGATTCTAATATTGGATATGAGCCAAATAATGTACAATGGGTACATAAAGATGTTAATAAAATGAAGTGGGCATTTGACCAACAGCATTTTATTGATGTATGTATTAAAATTGCTAATCATGCTAATCAGCAGCCAAGCCAAGAGTAAACTTTTGGAAGGTTCAGAGACTACCTGAGCTGTAAATCAGCTTAATAACAGGAAGTAGCTATAGGTAGTGCTGTAGTGAAAAAGTGTCCAGAGTCCTCTTAGGAGGATTATGATATAGTCCATACTTATATGAAAATATAAGATAAATAGAAGTATTTTAGCAGGTACAAGTAGTGGTATTGAGCCTGTATTCATGCCTTTCTATCAAAGAAAGAGAAAGTGTATGTCTGAAAGTGACAGGGTAGATTATGTAGATAAAGTAGGTGAGAAATACACTCTGTTTACAGTAGTTCATCCTAACTTGAAGAGATGGGCAATAGAAACTATGAACTATAGTGAGTCAGAAGTCAATGAATGGAGTTTAGGAGCATGGAAGGAAGTCTGGAAGGAAAGTCCTTATTATGGTTCTACTGCACCAGAGATTGATTGGAGACAGAGAGTTAAATTACAAGGAGTAGTTCAAAAGTATATTACTCACAGTATCAGTAGTACAGTTAATCTGGCTAAAGAAACTACAGAAGAGGAGATTGCTGACATCTATATTGAGGCATGGAAACAAGGATTGAAAGGTATCACTATTTATAGAGATGGGTGTAGGGAAGGTGTATTGACTCAGGTTGAGAAACCTAAGACTATTGAAGGAAGACAAGCTCCCAAGAGACCTAAAGAACTTGAGGCTGATGCTTATTTGATTAAAGCAAAAGGTGAACAATTCATTATCTTGGTGGGTATGTTAGAATCTAAACCTTATGAAGTCTTTGCATTCAGACCAAGGAATCCTATTAGCTTTAAACCTCATAAGGGTGTTATAACTAAAGTAAGTAAGATGCACTATAGCTTTACATCAGATGTCTTTCATATAGACAATCTTGAGTTAGCTAATGAAAATGTTGAGGAGAATGCAGCTACTTTGTATTCATCTATGTTATTAAGACATGGAGTGGATATTAAGTATATTGTCAAGACTGCAAAGAAGGTTAATGATAATATCACTTCATTCAGTTCAGCTATGTGTAGAGTACTTAGTAAGTATATCCCTAATGAGGAAATCAAGGGTGAGGTATGTCCTGACTGTGGTGGTACTTTGGTAAGAGAAGGTGGTTGTATTCACTGTAAAGATTGTGGGTATTCAAAGTGCTTATGATATGAAGATTAAAACTAAGTTTAGTATGGGAGATTCTGCCTTTGTTATGTATAATAACAAGGTAGTTCCCATAATAATTATGGGGGTTCATTATTCTTTGGATAAATATACGGGGGAACATATTTCTTATTCTGCTAATATATCAACTGGTAATGGTCTGGAAAGATTTAAAGAGGATGATGTATTTATAACTAAAGAAGAATTATTAAAATCATTATGAAAATAAAAGTAAAAGAAATAACAAAAGGTTGTTTTCCTGTAAGGAGTGGAGAGGGTATGTCAGACTGCTATGATTTATTCTTGGCAGAAGATGTAGTCTTAAAGAAAGGAGAGTTAGGTATATTCAAGTTGGGAGTAGCAATGGAACTCCCTAAAGGAATGAGAGCTACTGTTTGGAGTAGAAGTAGCACTCCACCTAAATGGAGTGTGCAAATTGCAAACAGTGCAGCTATTATGGATAATACCTATAGTGGTGATGAAGATGAATGGAGAGTAGAATTACTTGCATTTAAAGCTATTACCATTCCTAAAGGAACAAGGGTATGTCAATTTGAAGTTGTGCCTTCTCAATTTGCTACTGTATGGCAGAAATTAAAATGGCTATTATCATCTAAACCACTTCTGGAGCCTGTGGATTTCCTTGGAAATGAAGGTAGGGGTGGTATTGGTAGTACAGGAAAGTAATCACTAAAAAAAAACATGAAACATGGAGTTTGTATGGAAAACTGTAGCAATGATAGTGGTACTGGCTTGTGTAGCCATTATTGCTGGAGTTGTTAATCTAATAATGAATAGAAGGAAGATAGACCCTAAAGTGGGCAGAATTTCATTTAGAGAGTCTATGGATTTGGTTGAACTGCCAATTGTCACATTTATGAATAATGGCAGGAAACTGAACTTCCTTCTTGATACTGGTGCATCTTATTCTTCAATTAATGAAGCAGCTCTGGAAGGATTATCTTATGAAGAGACTGGAGAGAGTGGAGGTCATTTTGGAATAGAGGGTACTATCCAAGAATCTAAGTATGTAAGAATGAATGTAGGATATAGAAGTCAGAGCTATGAGGATGATTTCCAAGTAGTAGACTTGAGTCAAGCATTTGGTAATATCAAGCAAGAGTTTGGTATTAACTTACATGGTATTATTGGAAATACTTTCTTTCAGAAGTATAGGTATGTACTGAATTTTGATGAATTAGTAGCATATTCAATGGTATGAAAGACTTAATAGAGTTAAAATCAAGAGGAGAGGAACACAACTATCTTAGGAGATTAGTTAAGCCAGATGGCAGTGAGTCACACACTTATATGTTAAAGACTTCCACATATACTATGAGGAGTGGTTTGACAGATAAGAAGAAAAAGTTCATAGACCCATCAGGTGGTCCAATGATAGTTGAGGGAGAATATCTTGAAGAAGCTGAGGCAGTAGTTAAATCTATAGACCATGTAATGGGACAGGGTTATGCTATTACCTTTGAAGTCACACCAGAAGAAGAGCAAGAGTAATTGATGCAATAGTGAATATATGATTTATGTAGTAACTCAACAAATACTACCTGAATCTGACAAGTATGAGATAATATCTCCACAAGCTACATTACACATGCTCAAGCCTTTGAGAAAGGTTGGCTTAGATACTGAAACCAGAGGGTTTGACCCTTATACAAAAGAACTCATAATGCTCCAGTTGGGGTGTTATGAGTTTCAAGTAGTAATTGATATAACTACTGTAAGCCTAAGTTTCTTTAAAGACTATCTTGAATCTGATAGACTATTTATTGGTTGGAATATCAAGTTTGACTTGAAGTTTTTATTCCATCAAAGAGTGGTTGTAAAACAGGTTTATGATGGTTTCTTGGCAGAGAAACTTATGTATATGGGCTTTCCTGCTGGTATTCATTCTATGGCTTTAAAAGCAGCAGGTCAAAATTATCTTGGTGTTGAGCTGGATAAAACTGTTCGGGGTAAAGTGATGTGGGCTGGTCTTTCAGAAGATGTTATTGAGTATGGTGCAAATGATGTGAAATATCTGGAGAAGATAATGGATGCACAGGAAAAAGAACTCCAGAAGAGAGGATTAGTTACAGCTCTTGTGTATGAGAATAAGTCTGTTCCTTGGGTTGCATATACTGAATATTGTGGTGTGTTATTAGACAGAAGTAAGTGGGAAAGAAAAATGCTTCTTGATAATTTCACTGTCAAAGTATTTGAGGATGCACTTAGTAATTGGGTTATTAACTCAGCTAAAGGAGAGAATTATGCTTATCATTACTTGCAGATAGAAGGATGGGATGACCCTGATGACCTTGAGAAAGCAAGGAAAAAGATGAAGGGTGAGAGATGCCCAGAAGCAGACATTAAAGGGCAAAAGAGGGGTTATTGTGAAGCATGGAAAATTCCTATTGATGCAAGGTTAAGTACCAAGTACATAAAGGAAGACCTTCAAGGAGACCTATTTCTTGGCTTTCAAAACAAGATTCAATGTTTGATTAATTGGGATAGTCCTAAACAGGTAATTCCATTATTCAAATCATTAGGTTTTGATTTGTTAGCTAAAGATAAGGATACTGGTGAATGGAAGGATAGTATTGAGGCAAAAGTAATTGAACCTCAACAAGATAAATCTACCATTGCATATTTGTATCTACAATATAAGGCAGCAAAGAAGGTTACTTCTACTTATGGTCAGAATGTAATTAACCAGATAAATGAAAAGAGTGGAAGGTTACATACTAACTTTAATCAGTTGGGAACAGATACAGGAAGATTAAGTTCAGGAGGTAAGGATAAATCAAACAATATTGAGTATCTTAACTTTCAGAACTTTCCATCTGACAGTGAGACAAGAGCTTGCTTTGTTGCAGGAAAAGGAATGAAATGGATTTCTTGTGACTATAGTGGGCAAGAATCAAGAATCATTGCAGATGTAACCAATGACCCAGCTATGATTGATTTGTTCAATAATGGTTGTGGTGATATTCATTCTCTGGTAGCCAAGATGTCTTATCCTGAGATAATAGGAAATTGTCCTATAGAAGAAGTAAAGTATAAGTTCAAACATTGGAGAAGTGAAGCTAAGGGTGTTGAATTTGCCATTAATTATGGTGGTGATGCTAACACTATTCATGGTAATAAGGGTATTCCTCTTGTAGAAGCCAACAAGATTTATAATAACTACATGAAAGGTTTTAAAGGTATGAAAGTGTATCAAGACAGACAGAGAAAGTTTGTCATGGAGCATGGATATATCATTACTGACTTTTCAAGTGGAAGAAAGGCTTATATCTATGATTATGACATATTAATGGGTATAAAAGCAAGGTTCAATCAAGAGTATTGGGCTACCTATAAACCTTATAAAGGTAAAGAGAATAAGTTGCTTCCTAAACAAGTGAAGAATGAGTTATATCAAAGATTTGCCAGAGGAGACAACTTTAATTCTATGGTGGGAGTATATCATTATACAACCAAGAAAGCAGGAAAAGATACTATCAGAGAGGCTTATGTAAATATAGCTGATGTGTATGTACATCCTGTAAGACACTTCTTCAAGAGGAAGTCTGCATCTGAAAAACAAGCAATCAATTATCCTTGTCAAGGATGTGGTGCTACTATGTTCAAGACTGCATCTATCTTCTTATGGGAATATCTTGTAGAGCATGATTTGTTATTCAAGGTAAAGTTATGTATTCCAGCACATGATGAATGGAATATAGAGGTTCCAGAAGAGATAGCTGATGAAATGACAGAGGTTTTGAAAAATTGTATGAAAAAGGCTGGAGCATTCTTCTGTAGGAAAGTAGAACTTCCTGCTGAGGGTGATAAAGCAGATTTCTGGATACATTAGGAAATTATGGAGATTTGGAAAGTATTGGTAGTAACAGTGGTAGTTGTAATAGCTCTATGTGGGCTTATTTACACTATCCACTTGTTAAGTTGTGAGCAAAAGAAGAGAATCTATGTCTATCCTAAGACCAAGAATCAATATTATGCTAAAGGTATAGTAAAGATGAAAGACATGGATAGTGGGGAATGGATAGATGTAGTTCTCTATATGAGTCTCAAGAATGGTCATTATTATGTCAGGGAAAAGAGACAGTTCCTTGACAAGTTTGTAACATTAGAAGATTGGGAGGAAAGTAATAATGGGAATGTTAAAAGTAGGTGATAAGGTCATATATGAAGGAAAAAAGAGTTTATACTTTGATGTAGGCAAGTGTTATACTGTAACTAAAATAAAAAATACCAGTATTTATTTAGTAGATGATACTAAAGAAGAGCATGAATGGGAGTATAATTATTTCTTCAAAAGCTTCTCATTACCCAATACTCTTCAAGTGTCTCAGACTCAAGAAGATGTTAGAAGCTATAATGTAGGACAATCTGATTATGCTAAACATAAAATTCAACCTTGGGATATATGGTTAGAATATAATCTAAATCCTTGGGATGCAGATATTGTTAAAAGGATACTTAGAACTAAGGAAACTGATAGTAGAAAACTTGACTATGAGAAGATAATTCACATAGCTAAAGAGAGAATCAGACAAATAGATGCAGATTATGAGTAAGATAATTTTGTGTAGAGGGATACAAGGCTCAGGTAAAACTACATGGGCTAAACAGTGGGTACTTGAAGACCCAGAGCATAGAGTAAGGTTCAATAATGATGACATCAGAAACATGCTTGGTAAATACTGGGTTCCAAGTAGAGAACATCTTGTATCTGATATAAAGAAAGACTTCATAGTAAGTGCTATGGAATTTGGATATGATATTGTTGTTGATAACATGAATTTCAATCCAAAAGAGATAGAATACTATGAAAACTTAGTTGATAGTACCCTTGGTTATATGAATTGTTACTCAATAGAGTATAAAGATTTCTTTATACCTCTTGAGGTGTGTATTGAGAGGGACTCTAAGAGAGAGAATCCTATTGGTGAAGAAGTAATAAGAAAGACTTATGAAAGGTATAAAACAATAATTGAAGGATGATTATAGCAGTGGACTTTGATGGAACTTGTGTTACACATGAGTTCCCAAGAGTAGGAGCAGAGATAGGAGCAGCAGAAGTCTTAAAAGAATTAACTGATAAAGGTCATAAGATTATACTGTTCACTATGAGAAGCCATCAGTTAGATGGAGCAGAAGAAACAGAGGAGTTTGGCTATGGCAAGACTAAGCCAGCTAAATTACCCAGTGATGGGTTGCAGGATGCAATAGACTGGTTTAAGAAGCATGATATTCCTTTGTTTGGTGTAAATGAAAATCCAACTCAAAAGGATTGGACTTCATCACCTAAACCTTATGCACACATCTATATTGATGATGCAGCTTTAGGAGTTCCCTTGAAACATAGTTATATTTCTGATAGACCTTATGTGGATTGGGATATAGTTAGATATTATCTTCATGCAAAGGGTATATTATGACATTGAATGAAAAGATAGGTGTCATTCTAAAACAACACAAGGAAGGAGAGGAGTTCTTCAATGCTCTTGACTTTATGATTAAAGGGGATAGAAGCATACTTGAAGACTTCCTCTCATTCTTTATGAATGATGCTGGAAGAAACTTGGAATTGCCTAATACAGGCTTAATTGTGAGTGGAGGATTTGGTAATGCCATTATGACAATGTATGGTGACAGATTGACTGAAACTTTCAGAGAAGTAATTGTCACTAATGGTGGTATCAGATTGGGTAATGAAGCACTTATATTCAAGGATAAGTTGCTTTGTAAGAACTGGATATTCGTTGATGATTCCTATTATTTAGGAAGAACAAAAGCTGGTATTTCAGTTGCTTTAAGGAAGGTTAGACCTGATGCTTCAATCTTTGAAACTTATGTTATCTATGATGGAAGTATGGGTAGAGCAGATAAAGTAAAAAGTATGTATAGATATAGTAAATAGTATGGCAGGACAACAAGGAATTTATTGTGCCCCAGACACTACAATCCCTAATAGGGATAGGGTAGATGTAGGATGTGCTCCTGATGGAGCAATGCAACTCTGGGTTATGGAATATGAAGTTACTGGTATAGGTAAGGGATGTGCAATGTGTAAGGCTATTAATCCTCAACAGGCAGAAATACTCTTGAAGAGTAATGGTATATATAATGGTACTCCACATCTATATAAAGTAACAAGGATTGAACAAGTAATTGTACCTCCTTGCAATGGTCTTATGGCTGAACAAGTGGTAACTTATAAAGATGTAGTATCATGAATAAGAAACTTAGGTTATTAGTAACAACTAAATGTCCTAACAAGTGTCCCATGTGTTGTAATAACTCATGGGATTTTTCATCTTTACCAGTAGTGGATAGATGGAACTATGAGGAGATAATGATTACTGGAGGAGAACCTTTGATTCACACTAATAAAGTAGCTGAATTAATAAGGTCTATTCGAGTTATTAGTGAGGTTTATACAGATATTCCAAAGGTATATGTGTACACTTCAATAGCTGCTTGGGATAGAGTAAGGACTATATTAGCTTATGCAGATGGTATAGTCTTGACTCCTCACAGTCAGAGTGATATTGATAAGTTTGTGGAACTGAACAATATGATGCAAGAGGTTAAGGAAACTAAATCTGATTTCATTAAAGGGAAATCTCTTAGACTTAATCTCTTTGCTGATATGAAACTTCTCCTTCCTGAGCATATTGATTTGTCACTATGGAATGTCAAGGAAATGGAGCGGGTGAAGGATTGTCCAGTACCTCAAGGTGAGGACTTTAGGAGAATTAAAGAACTTTGGTGATGAAGCAATTTACACATAGAGAGTTTGTTAGGGTGGTAGTGGCTAATGGTTTTTACTATGATAGACATAGTGGAGACCATGCTATCTACCTTAATGAAAAAGGCAGACATATTAGCATTCCAAAGAAACTTGAAAGTGTAATTGCTCGCAGATTAATCCAAGAGAATAATTTAGAGATAAATATTAAGAAACTTAAAAAGGAAAAGAGGATGAATAATGTACCATTAGGGGCTAATGAAGACCCCAGAGCACCTTGGAATGCACCTCTTGATGTAAAACATAAGAGGTTTGTGAGTGTAACCATATCATATTATGATGAGGTTGAATTACCTCCAGATGCAGAGGAGGAACAGATTAAGGAAGCCTTTCATAAAAAGGTAGAAGATGCTGAGTTTCCTAAAGAGTTTGATATTGATGAAGTTGTAGTAATAGATGATTAAAATATGAGATTAATTAAACCAAGTTTTTCTATTTGGGACCAACAAGAAGGTCTTGAAGGAGTTTATAAACAGATTGAAAGGGCAGGGAGAGTATGTTATAAATCAGAAGATAAGATAACAGAAAACTCTGCTAAGGAGTTCGTAGATAGGATGATTAAGTCAGGTCATGGTGCTATGCTGGAACATGGTACAGTGTATCTTAAAATTCCTTATGGAACTATGGATGATAGAGGAGAGTTCTCTAATGAACCTATAGTTATAAAGTATATAGACAATCCTTACTCTGTAGTAATGAATAATAGTGAGAATGACTATTGGTATATAACCAGTAATTATAGAGTTATTATAGAAAATGAGTGGATTGATGACCTACAATACCTGTGTGAACCTACAGAGTTCCATGCAAAGAGAATTACTGTTCACTTTGTATGTGACAGAGGAGTGTCCCATAAGAAATTTGTGGCTTGATAAGGTAACTTATCAATGAAAACCCAATGAATTGCTGGAAAGCTAAAATTTAAGATTTGCATATTCAAAATAATTTTCGTATCTTTGTGCTATGAATTTAATATTTATAGTATGAGAACAGAAATCGAAGTAGGACAAAAATTTGGTAAATGGACTGTAATAGACTCTACTCCTGTATACACTACAGGAGGTCAGAGAAATGTTAAGGTTCAATGTGAATGTGGTAAAATTGAGTACAAACATTGGAGTAGCTTAAGATTAGGAAAGACTACTCAGTGTTTACAATGTTCAAGAAAAGAAAGGAGGACTCCTATCATAGTTGGTGAAACTTATAAGCACTGGACTGTTATAGGGGAAGCTGAGAATTTTAATGGACAGTTAAGATATAAATGTAGATGCAAGTGTGGACATGAGCAGTATTTAACTGCTACTGCACTTACTAACACAAGTAGATGGTTTCAATGTAAGCATTGCTCTAATCTTACTAATATAGATAATCTAACTATTAATAATGGAAAAGTGGGAGACCTTACTTTATCTAAATTTAATAGTATTAAAGCTAAGTCAGTTATTAGAAAGATTGAATTTAATCTTACTATAGATTATCTATGGAATTTGTATCTTTCTCAAGATAAGAAATGTACCATAACTGGAGATGAATTACCTAATATATTAAAAGCTTCTTTAGATAGGATAGATTCTACTAAGGGTTATATAGAAGGAAATGTTCAATGGGTTACAACACAAGCTAACAGGTGTAAACACATATTATCAATGTCTGAACTATATGAATTTGCTCAAAAGGTCTTAAATCATGCTAATCAGCAGCCAAGCACACCTTTAACAAAGTGTGAAGGTTCAGAGACTAACAGTTGAAACTATTTGTGGTAAGAGATAGTTGTATGCAAACTACATTAATGGGTAGTCCCACTATTATGGTGGAAGAAGTTTAGCTAACACAGGAGTTCGAGTCTCCTATACTACACAATAGAATATAATACTGACACGAGTGTTGGGCATCCTTTTAAGGATGATGATATAGTCCGATACTCCTTTGAAAAGAGGAGAATTAAGGATAAAGAGCCTTAATATAACAGATGGAATTTGTAAGACATAGAGTAATGTCCTTTGCTCAGGAAAGTACAAGATATTGTAACTATAGTAAGGATAAGTTTGGTAATGAACTTACTTTTATCCTACCTCCTTGGGTAGATGAAAGACAGTTAGGAGAACAAAACTCTCAAGAACTTCTTATTCAAATGGGTAGTTTAAGTAACCCTACTTATACACAAGAGGACTTGAATGAGTTGTACTTCTTATTTAGTCTTGCTTCTTCTGAGGTACAATACTTCAATCTTATCAATAATGGCTGGAAACCACAACAAGCAAGAGCTGTATTACCTAATAGCTTGAAAACAGAACTGGTAGTAACTGGTTTTGCAAGTGATTGGGAACACTTCTTTGAGTTGAGGGATGCAGGCAGTGCTCATCCTCAAGCAAGAGAACTGGCACATCCATTACACATGGAGTTTTTGAGAAGAAATTATTTGGTGGATTTATATAGGGTATTATAAGTAATGCCCAGATTGATTGGAGAGAAGAAGCTAAGAAGGCAAGTGAATTAGGTATCAAATTTGATACCATGACTATTGACCCTATGTATGTTAAATGGTATAAAGAGCTTTCTGCCATGACAAATGGTGTAAGTGTTCCTTTCAAGAATAGTGGTAAAACTTCTCAAGTGATTGAAGCTGCTGCATTAAGTAGAGGTGGAACAAGGACAAAAGCTATGTATATGGCTACTATGGATTCTGTAAAGGATGATGTAGAATTAAATGCAGTATATACTGCTTATTCAAAAGAAGTAACAGATTAAAATCAAGAACAATGAAAATCAATATTAAAGAAATAGCAGTAGGTGATGTATTCTCAGAAGAGTCACATTACATTGTTGAAGAGATTGGTAAAGATACAATCAAATTCAAGCATACAGAGAGTGGAAAGTCAGTAACATTAGGTTATGGTTATGTTCAAGACCTACTTAATACTTCTGACCAGTATGACAAAGAAGTAAAAGTGACTAAAGAAGATAAGAAAGATGGTACTCCGGGTATAAGGACAATCTTTGAGGGTATCAAATCTTCTGAGGTATTCACTGTTGTGTTCCAAAAGCAGGATAAAGCTAAGACCAAGAAGCAATATGAAGCTGAAAGGGAAGCACAAAGACAAGAGGCTGTAGCTTTGATTGACAAGGCTAAGAAAGCTAAGAAGTCAATGGCTGTAGCTTATAAAGAAGCTCTGGAACACATTCAGAATAATCCTATTAAGGACTTTATTGAAGGTGAAGATAGGGTACTAAGAGGCTACAAGATGCAGTTTGTATCAAGGGATGGTAAGTATAAATGTCTTGATATGGATATTGAAAGAAATTCCAAAGAAGATGGAGTCAGATTAGTAAATATAAATACAATCAAACAACTTATCTTCAATGGTGTTAAGTATGTAGTTGAATAATAGTTAGGGGAGCTAAGTCTCCCCTTTCTTATTTTTAAAGAGTTTGGTTTACCTCTCAAAAAGAAAACCCTTAATAACTTGCATATTAAGAAAACAACCTTTATATTTGCACATAAATTTAATTATAAATCTATAATAAGATGAGTAAAAGATGTATCACAACTAATTCTACAATAGAAGAATTGGCTGCTAAATTACAGGGTGAAACTATAGAATCAGTCAAGGGACTTGTTGAGCTATGGCAAGACAAGAATAATAAGGACTGGGACACTTATCCTACTGCTTCTGAACTAAATAACTTTAGGGCAGAATTAAGGAAAGGTAAGGATGAAATGATAGAGGCTTTAGATAAAGCACTTTCACCTGCATTTGAGGCTCCAGAAGGAAAGAAGGTAGACACAAAATTTTCTACCTCTGGCAACAATTCTTACCCAAGTAGGACAAGAGAGAATGCTAATTGGTCAGATATAACCATAGCTTTGGCTCAAGACTTTAATACTGCTGGAGAGAAGCTGACTAAAAATGCTGCTAAAAATAAGTATGTTTCTTCTATATTATCTACTGAGTCTAATAATGCTTCAGAAATAGCTGAAAATCTTTATAATCAGATTAAAGCTAAAGGAAAGGTAGATAATCTAAAGATTAACATAGCTGGAAATGGAATTTATAGTATGAGCCAAAATCAAGCATACTATAATGACTTAGTGACTCAGATATTAGAGGAGCTTCAGAACAAAGGAGTTACTATAGCTGAGATTAGAAGTGGAGGTCAAACAGGTATAGATGAGGCAGGTATTATTGCAGCACAGAGGTTAGGAATACCCAGTGAAGTTCATTCTACTGCTAATTTTATGTTTAGAGATAAATCTGGAAAAGATATATCTGATGAACAGGCATTCAAGAGTAGGTTCTCATTTTCTACTCCTTCAAGACAAGAAGAAAGACTGGGTGATGCCTTTGATACTCCAATAATTTCCACTGTGGAAGAACAAGCTAAAGTAGATTTAGACTTTGACCCAAGAACAAGAAGAGACAGGGCAAGTCTGATTGCAAGATTCTTTAGCAATGAAATAGATACAGCACTGCAAGAACACAATGATACTCTTAATAAGAGAATTGCTGATGCTGAAAAAGAAGGTGATGTACTTGCTGTCAATGAACTGAAAGAAGAGTTAGCAACTCTTGATAGGTTCAAGATAATCAAGTTATATACACCTGCTGGCTTATTTAGTAGAGTAAGGGATTATTTCAATAACTATATACTTGACTCTGAGGAGAATAGGATACAATCAGAACTGAATATAATCAATAGTATGAAAGGTTCTGAAAGATATAGTGATGAACAGAAGTATGAAGCTGCAAAGAAGAAAGCATTATATAAAACCAATGCTTATCAGAAGGTAGTAGATAACTTCAAACCTTTGGCTGAGGAAGCAAGTACTATACTAATAGCTACTGAGGGGATTAGGATTGACCCTAATTATATTGCCCCTAAAGATGCCAACCTTAATAATGATACCCCAGAGGGAGATAGTGCAGTAGATACACAAGCTGATGATTTTGGAAAGGATGAGGCTTTCAAGGATGGATGGATGACTAATTATAGGGAAGTAAGCTCTCATGAGTCTTTAAGTCAGGAAGTTAGAAAGGTAATCAGAGAGATACCCCAACTTGACTACAGAGGAAAGTATGATAAGGATGATTTAGGAAATCTTAGATTTCTTGATGCAGACTATGTTCATGCAACCCTTATAGATAAGCTCAGAGATATGATTACATCTGATGATATGTTACCACTTCTGGAGACTCTGGGTAATACCAAGCCTTGGACTAAGCAAATAGTCAAGAAGCTACAGGCTGAACCCAAACTATTCAGTCAGTTCTATCAGGATTTCAGAAAGGACTTTATGCCTTACTGGATTCAGAAGAAGAAGCTACAGGCTGATGGTACTTTCAAGATGGAAACTATTGCTATCAATAAGCCTGAGGGTGTCTATTATCTACTTGATGAATGGAGGGATAACTATGAGAATGGTAATCTGCTTGATGATGATAGTATCTATGACAAGAATGGAGACTTGAATCTTGAGAATGCAGAGAATGGTCTTAAATGGACTGAAGCTCTTAATAACAGATTTACCAATCTTAGTACAGAACAAAGGTTGGAACTCCTACAGGATGAAAAGGTTTGGAAGACATTGAATAAGCTCCTTAATATGATTGGTATCAATGCTAATCAAGGTGTATTATTGGATGCTCTGACCAATATAAAGCAATATGAAGGTGGTACTGCAACAGACCCAATTATGTTGCTTCTTCCTCAATTAAATATCATATTCAGTGGTGTAAAGAAAGGTGAGGTTAAATCTGAGACTCTTGAAGATGGAACTGAAAAGAGAGGGGATTTGATAAATACATTTGGTTCTGCTTACAATAGCATAGCTATGATGCTTGCAGAAGTAACAGAAGATGCCATTGAAAGTAGTGTGAGGGAAAATGATAAGTCATACTATAGCCATGTTACTCCTAACTATCTTGGCAAGTTGATTAAACAGCTTAAGAATGTTATGGGTAATGAAGCAAGGTTCAAAGAGTTTGTTGAAAATGAATTCGGACAATATGAATGGTTCTATAAGGATGGTAGATGGAGAAATGACTGGATTGAGCAACTGGTAAATAACCCTGAAATGAGAAGAGGATTGAGCCATAAGGTTCTACTTAACTCAGATAAGGTTGCATATCAGAACTGGGATGATTTGGATTATACCTTAGTATTACTGACAGAATACTTTGGAGACCCAGATAACAGTAAATCTGATATTCAATGGGCTAATTACCATGTGCCAATTCTTTCAGATAGTCCTTCTGCTGAGTTCATTAGATTCAGGAAGTATGACAATCATAGCATCATTGGAGAAGATGGTGAGTATATGAAGTATGATGATATTATCCTTGATAGGATGGTTGATTTGGTTAATCAAGAAGTAGATAGAATAGCTCTTGTAAACCAAAGGGATGTTGAATATCAAAAGGGTAATCCTAACATTGCTCCTATTGCAAACTATGATATAATCAGAGATGAGGAAGGGAAAGTTAAAAGTAAAGGAGGTTCTGAGTTTAAGTTCCTTACAGCTCTGAATGATGTAAGATATGACAATGGTGAGACTTTCCTTGATAGGTTCCAGAGAATCCAGAATGAAGGAACTGGTGCTGAGTTAAGAGAGTTCATCAGAGAGTCAGTAAGAGAAGCTCTTGATAATGAGTTTGAACAGACTTACAGAGAATGGGCTAAAGCTGGTTTACTTGAAGAACTGCCTAATGGTAAGTACAAATATCTTGGAGTAATTGGTGTAAATGCTGGTCAAAGTTCTTATAACAGGAATACAGCAACTTCTTTGAACAATGCAAAGAAGGCTCTTGAAGGAATGTGGACTACAGAGATGGATATTCTTTTAAGGGATTACAACAACAATAATCCAGTAGATGATAGAAGAGCAACTACTCTTTTTGAAAGTATTAAGGACTTGTTGAGAGAGAAGATGGTGAGAGGTGAGATTACTGCTAAGGAAATGGATAGTATCAATAGAAATTTGGTTATTAGAAATAATGCCAAAGCTAAGTTGAGAGAGTATTTCTGGAATAGTAAGTTTGCTACATCACAAATCATTGAACTCACTACAACTGACCTTGCTTTCTATAAGAATATAGAGGACTTCCAAAAGAGATATAAGGAGGTTCATGCTCCTGCTCTCAGACTTAATACCAACTCTAAGTATGGTAGAAAGGAAGAGAGGACTATTTATCTAAAGGATGATGAGATTGTATCCTCTGCACTTGATGATATTGCAACTGTACTTGATGAAAGAGTCAAGAAAGGTGAGATGTCAAAGAGAGACAGAGATTTAATCTTGAATAAGTTCAGAGAGGTAAATGTGGCAGATGCTCAGGCTTACAGGTCATTAAGTTCTTACAGAGCTATTCTTGATATGTCTGGTCAGTGGACAGATGATATGCAGAGAGCCTTTGATAACTTCCAAAATGGTAAGTGGGATATGGCTGATTTCAATATTATCTGGCAGACCAAGAAACCTTATGTGTACACTCAGGTGAATAATATGAGTGGAGTTCAAGGTCATACAGGCATTAAGACACCAGTTCAGCATAAGAACTCAGAGTTCCTTCTTATGGCTATGCACCAGTTAGTTTCAGGTCCACTTGGTAAATCAGGTAAACTTGTAGCTATCAATGAGTTCATGGAAGAGAATGGAATTGATGTAGTTCAATTTGAATCAACTACTAAGGTTGGGAAACAAGGTGTAATTGATTTGAACAGTGTCAATACTAAGGAAGATGTCAAGTCTGTACTTAAGAATGCCACTACTCAGAATGGTGTTGAGAATCCTAATGTAGTTCATAAAGTAAGCTATGAGGATTATGGTATTCAGACTGCAACTCCAGAACATGCTATTAATGCAGTTCAGTTAGTTGGTACTCAGATTAGAAAGCTGATTACAGCAGATATTAGTCCAGATGTTAAGATTGATGTAAATGGTAGGGAAATGTCTAAGCAGGAATGGTTAGATATGTATAATGCTATTAACACTGAGAATATCATTCAGGCTTTTGCTGATGTAAATGAAATCTTTAAAGACCCCAAACAGGTTGAGAAGATACTTCTTGAGGAATTAAGAGGTAATCAAAGATATGGAATTGATATGATTAGAGCTTGTACTCTCAATGAGAAAGGACAATTCAATATTCCATTATTTGACCCTGTACAATCCCAAAGAGTACAGACATTGCTGAATAGTATTATCAAGAGTAGGATTACTAAGCAGAAGATTAGAGGAGGAGCACTTATTCAGGTGTCTGACTATGGTCTTACTGATGAATTAAAGATTGTTTTTGAAGGTGAAGGAGAGAACAAGAGAATCAAATATCTCGAAGTTTATATGCCAGCATATAGTAGGAAGTTCTATGAACCTCTTATGAAGGCAGGTACTCATGAACTGGATGTAAATAAATTACCAGACAGCTTGAGAAAGTTGATTGGTTATAGAGTTTAATCGAAAGATTGGGATTCACTTTAGCAGCAATGCTAATGGAAAATAAATTGGGTGAATTGCTGGAACCTCCTGTGAGGTTGTTAGTACAAAATTTGCGTAATTCAAATATTTATAGTATCTTTGTACATATAAATCTATACAAGAACATTATATGGAAGAAGAACTATTTGATATTAAAAGTAGATTTGGAGAATATCCAAGCTACAAAGTAACTAAAAGTGGAAAAGTATTTAGTTATAGACAAGGAAATATATTAAAACCTTTGTCTACAGTACTTGACAGTGGTGGTTATCCTATAGTAAAGCTATATGATACCTTTAATAAAATAAGAACCATTGCAGTACATAGGATAATAGCAGATACTTTCATACCAAACCCTAATAGTTGGGAATGTATAAACCACAAAGATGAGAATAAACAGAATAATTCTGTTGAAAATTTAGAATGGTGTACTAAGGCTTATAATAATTGCTATAATGACAAGGCAATTAAGATAGGATTAAAACTTAGAGATTCTAATCCATTGAAGAGAAAAGTTAATCAATTAGATGAAAATGGTATTGTAATTAATACTTTCTCATCTATAAGAGAAGCTGCGAGAACTTTAGGTAATATTAGAAAAGATGCTAATATTATAAATGGAATAAAGACTCATCAGAAAAGATATGGTTACTTTTGGGAATATGCAAGTGTGTAAAAATCTAACAAATAGGGACAATCAGCAGCCAAGTTATAGTTTAAATGACTATAAAAGGTTCAGAGACTAGGTATTGAAACTGTAGAAATACAGAATATAATATACCCACGAGTGCCCAACATCCTAATGGGATGAAGATATAGTCCGTGCTTTATGGAAACATAAAGAATCATAGAATAAACATCTATGAGATAACAATACAACCAACAGAGGACAAATATTCAATGGCTCCTCTTTATATTAAAGGTTTCTTACCCCAGCAAAATGGTTCTGCAATTATGCTTCCAGCAGAGATTACTACCCTAAGTGGTTCTGACTTTGATGTGGATAAATTGTATATTATGCTGCCTGAGTTCAAGATAACTCCTAAATATAATAGAAGACAGTTTGTTGATGATTTGGTTGCTCAATTGACACAAGGAAAAGCTGTATCTCCTGAAATGTTGAAGGAGTATAGACAGAGTGTAAACAGAGCCATAGATGATGGTAGGAAAGCTCCTAAGGATAGTCAGGAATACAATCTCTGGAAGACATATAAAGCTAATAGAGAGAAGTATAGAGTATCTTCTGAGGACAAGATTGAGAAGATTGAATATGACTTTAGCAAGTCTCCACAAGAGAATAGTCTTGAAGCCAGAAACAATCTACTGATTGATATGATGTGGGGTGTTCTGACTAATGCTGACACTGCTTCAAAGATGCTTAACCCCGGTGGTTTTGATTATCAGAAGAAGTCTGCAAGAATAATTAACATTCTACAATCCAGTAGAGAGTCTGAACTAAGAAAGGAACTGAATATTCCTGAAAATCAAAGTACTCTTTCCAAGTTACAGAGTATGGATTTAAAGAAACTTGACAAATTGGCAGAGAAGTTCAAGAAAAAACTTGACCCTCTTAACCCAAGAACTCAAGTTCAACTTCATCAGCAGAATATGACTGGTGCAGCATTGATTGGTATTTATGCCAACCATAATGCAAACCATGCTTTGATGCAACATACTGAATTAGGTCTTAATACTGAGAATGGCTCTTTCTTACTTAATGGTAAGAGACTGACTTCTCTTCATGGTCTGATGAATGACAATAAGGAGTATATCTCAAGGAATAATGCAGGTTTCCTTGCTGCATCTGTGGATAATGTAAAAGACCCTGTGCTTGCTTCATTGAATCAGAATACATTCACTGCTGATGCCTCAATGCTTTTAAGTAGGCTTGGCTATAATCCTGTTGAGATTGGTTTGATTATGTCACAACCAATTGTAATGGATATTACCAATACCTATTTTAGAGAGAGTAGGGAAGGCAAAGGAAAGGACACAATCATTGATGAAGTCATTGAGAACTATAAGAAAAGGGCTGCAATGATGGAAGATGTAACCTATGACAATTATAAATCTAATAAGTTCATGGCAGATGAATTGGCAGACAATATCATTCTCCAGAAGGAAGTAGAGGAATTGAGTGATAGGACACAGACATCTGACTACAGAAAGGTTGAGTTCTATAAGAAGCAGGTGGCTGCTGGTTATTTATTTAAGAGAATAATGAGCACAGCAGATGCTTTAGGACAGTTGGTTCAAGCTACAAGAGCAGATACTCAAGGTGGTGCAGCAGGTCCTACTATTGCAGACACACAGATTAAGATACAGAAGGTTGATGATTTCCTGACTAATGTGGTTTTAAATGAAAACTCTCCTTTAACTGGTGCAGATGTTATTATGCCTTTCAGTATGAAAGGTATGGATATTGACCAGATAAGAGAGAGGTTATTAAGTTCCCCATTACCCTATTTACAAGCATTCTTTAGCCTTGGTATTGACCAAACACAAGAAATGTTCAGTAGATATTTCCCTCAATTCACTTCTTCATTCAGGGAAGTAATTGATGGTAAAGAGGGATTGAGAGGCTTAAGACAACACACTAAGACAGGCAAGTTAAATGCAAAGACACTCAATAACATCTACAATGATTTGTTAGCTTATATTATGTCCAAGACATCATTCTTTGGGCAAGAAGCTAACCTCAGAGCAGATGATAAGGTTACAACATCCAGTGATAAGAGAAGGGATTTCATCAATAATTTCCCTGATTATTTCAACAGAACATTGAGTGAACATCCTGAAATAGCTGAACTTGAGTTTGTTAAGAGATTAAGAGTAATAAGGGCTAACCAGAATAATCCTGTAGATACAGTAGTATTTAAGAATGTTGGTCAGTTAAGTCCTACTCTTAGGGAAAGATATATGAGAGACTGGCAATCATTGTTATATATGGGTCCAGAAGCTCAGGCTTTAGCTCTTAATTTATTCAGATACAGTTATTACAGAAATGGATTTGCATTTGGACCTTCTACTTTCATTCATTTAGCACCAACTGCCATTAGACAGTCTGTTCCAGAGTATATTGATACACTGAGGGGATTGTTGGAAAGTGAGGATGATTACAGTCAATTTATTGACCAGTACATCTACAATCACTTGGATAACAGACAGTTGGTTCCTGAGGTTCCTACAGAGGCTTCTACTTCTTTCACTGATGAACAAGGTGATGCTTTGGATATGGTTAAAATAACCATTGATACTGAATCTAACAGTGGTGATAAGAAGATAATAAGGAAGAGGGAAGGAACAGGAGAGGAAACAACCTATGACTTCTTTAATTATATAGCAAGAAGATACAAAGGAGGTACAATATATTATAGGCTTACACAAGCTGATAATGTACAGCCTAATGTAGCTGTGTATGAAAGGATAGACCCACTTGGATTCAAGAACAGTTTCATTGAGTATGAATATGGTAAGGATGTTACTGAAATGAAGTCAGTAATTGAGAAGAATGACAGGAATTATACTCCTAATATAAATCAGGATATAACAGCCTATCAGGAAGCTGATATTGATTATGACTCCATGCCAGAGTATCTTAACTATGATTTCTCAAGTCTGACTCAAGATATTGCAAGTGAGGCTTTCAGTCAGGTGTATGGTGCTCCACTTGAAGTGAATGAAGGGAAAGCAGATGATATTAATTCTATTAGTCCTAATACTGAGTATGAGGATGCAAACAATGATAAAATCTGTGGTGCAAATACATTATATGAATTATAGATATGGCTAAGAAATGTGCAATAATTCCTCAAGTGAGGAACAGTAAAAATGAGGTAGTAAGCAGCAGGTTATTTAAAGACCTGCTGGCTTATGCCCCTAATAGACAGGAGGCAACAAGAATATACCTCATTACAAAGAGTAGTGACTTTATTACTAATTGGAATCCAAGGTTACAGATGGATGAAAATGGTGAACCTACTCTAAGCAGTCTCTTGAAGAAAACTAATCTAAGAAGTATTATTGATGAGCAGAAGATTCTAAAGAACCTTAATGAAGAGATTGGTCATTACCATAAGACAGGTAGAGCTAAGTTATATCTGAACAATGATGAAAACTATAGAATGTTAGTCCAAAAGGCTATTCAATTCAACACTCAGTCAGAGTTTAGAGAAGACTATGTTGCATCTGTTGAAAAGGTATGGGACAATGAAAGTAATAGGGTTTATATTAGTCCTTTTGTCAGAGTAAGAAACAAGATGAATAGTCTTGAAGCTAACAATATGCAGTATAATTACACTCTTAATAATAGATTGAGAGAGATATTAGCTGCTAATGGTATTGGGATAGGTGCTCTTACAGACTTGGAACAGAGAAGAGGAGTGGCAGGAGTAACAGACTTTAGTCAAGCCAGAGATGCTGCAACAGGTATAATTGAATTGATTAGACTTGCTGATGGTATTAAAGGTGAGAGAGCATTACCAGAAGAGTTTGCTCACTTTGCTATTGAGGCAATGGGTGATAATCCTCTTATCAATAGACTGGTTAATCACTTGGCTAACAATAGTTTAGTAGGCGAGATATTAGGTGATGATTACAACACTTATGATAGCCTGTATAAAGGTGATGAATCAAAGTTAGCCAGAGAAGCTGCTGGTAAATTACTTGCTAAACACTTACTACAGTCTGAACCCATCCCTTCTTCATCTTATAAATCCCTTCTGGAGAGGTTTATCAATGCTGTAAAAAATTTCTTTAGAGGATTAGGGGCTTCACAGTTCCAAAAAGCAATGCTTGAGGCAGAAAGTAGCTTTAGCAAGCTGGCTGGTGATATTCTTACTGGACAGATGGATGAAGCTATCAGTGTTGAGAACATAGCTACTTCTGAGGCATTCTATTCTACTACTGAAAGAGTGGATAGAGATAAAACTCTCTTGAAGAAGATTATAGATAATGAGTTGAAGAGGCTTAAGATTTATGAAAAGAGAAATCCTAACAGTCAGTTTAGTGCCAACCAGAGGTTATTAATAGACAGGTTAGAGCTTGAATTAGCTGATAATAGTGAGATTGAGGGCATATATATGTTCCTTGATAATGCACTTGAAGAGTTAAGAAAAGTAAGTAGTAGGCTTGAGGTGCTGAGAAATACTCCTGCAACCAATCTTAATGAAAGGGCTGGAGTACTCAGGGACATCAGGAACTATATGTACAGTTATAAGAGGATAGCTGATTCAGTAAGGGAGGCTCTAAGAGAGGAAGAGAAGTCCACAGACAATAGATATGGTCAAAGGGTAAGGGTTGCATTAGATAATGTCACTACAATGCTTAATGACCTTGCAGTGGACTATAATACAATCTCTATGCCTTTATTTGTTGATTTCATCAAGCCTTTTGTAGGGGATAACCTTGTGGTTCCTTTTGGAAAGTACAAAGGAAAGACTCTAAATGCAGAGGAGTTGGTTAAAGTAGCTGATGAGGATATTTCTTTCTTTGATAGATGGCTGGATAGTATGGCAGACAGCTCTGATTATATGTTGAAGATTATGGACCAAGCTGTTAAAAAGAGCAAGGAACAAGCCAGATTGAAGACTATTGATATTCAGAAGGAACTACAAGCTGCCACTATTAAACTTGAACAGGCTGGTGTGAAAGACACTGAGTGGATGTTTGAGAGAGATAGTAAAGGTAATCTGAGTGGTAATTATATCAGTGAGATAAACCATGCTCTATTCAGAGAGAGAATGAGGACTATGTTCCAAAGTCTCAATGAAAAGTATGGCAGAAACCCTGTAGGAGAGAATGCTGATAAATACAATGAAGAGAGACAGAACTGGTTCAATGCCAATATGGAGACTGTAGATGGAGTTAGACAACCTAAGAAATCCATTTATGAAAGTATGGAGTTCAGAAGGCTTAATAAAGCCCAAAGGGACTATTATACTACTGTAATGGATATTAAAGCTAAACTTGATGCTCTTCTTCCTGATAAATATACCAAGCTGAATAGTGCTGTAAAGATTAGGAAAGACTTGGTTGAGAGGGTTAAAAGCTCTGAAAGTGTGAAGTCTGGTGCTCAACAGGTTTGGGAAAGTATCAAGGATAATTTCATTAGGAGAACTGATGATACAGACTTTGGAGACAAGGCAACTGTAAAAGACTTTGAGGATAGAGAGGTACAAATGTTACCTATCTACTTTACAAAGCTCAAGAAGGGAGAAAGTGCTAATGACTTATCTACTGATATAGTAGGCACTATGACTGCTTATGCAGCAATGGCTAATGACTTTGATGAAATGAATAAGGTCATTGATGTTCTTGAAGTTGGTAGAGATATGCTAAGAGAAAGACAAGTCACTCAAACAGAAGGTGGTAAACCTATGGTTGAGAAATTTAAGGCAGTAGGTAGAAAGGTTGAGAGTAAATTAACTAAGACAGGAGACAAGTCAAGATTTATGGAAAGACTGAATGACTTCTTTGAAATGCAGGTATATGGAAGATACATGGCAGATGAAGGAACATTTGGTAAGACTAATATTGACAAGGGAAAGGTAGCTAACTTTATTAATAGAATGACTTCTATGAATAACTTGGCATTGAATGTCCTTTCAGGTGTTTCCAATGTGGCTACTGGTAAGGTGATGATGAGAATTGAGTCTTTCTCAGGAGAGTTCTTCAATGAAAAGAATACCCTAAGAGCTGATAGAACTTATGGTAAGGAATTACCATCATTCTTAGCTCAATTAGGTGACAGGGTAAAGACCAATAAGTTAGCTTTATGGGATGAACTATTCAATGTAATGCAGGAATATGAACAGGATACAAGAGAAGTCAACTTTGACAGGAAGACTTGGTTTAGTAGAATGTTTGGTACATCTGCTTTATTCTTCATGAATAATGCTGGTGAACACTGGATGCAGAATAGAACATCATTAGCTCTGGCTGATGCTTATAAAATGAAGGCTCCTAATGGTAAGTTAGTAAGTCTGTGGGATGCTTTTGAGGTTGTACCATTAGATAGTAGTAATAAGAAATTAGGTGCTAAATTACAGCTAAAACAGGGTTATACTAAGGCTGATGGCTCAGCTTTTACTCAAGAAGATATAATCAAGTTCAGTAGAAAGAGTGCAGCTATTAATCAAAGAATGCATGGTATTTACAATAAAGCTGATAGAAGTGCAGTACAAAGGTTGGCTATTGGTAGATTGGGTATGATGTTCAGGAAATGGATAAAACCCTCGCTCAATAGGAGGTTTAAATCAGCCACATATAACTATGACCTTGAAGCATGGACAGAAGGTTATTACCTTACTACTGGAAGGTTCATGAATGTTCTATTCCAAGACCTAAGGAAAGCTCAATTTGATATTGCAAGTAAGTGGAATGAAATGACTCCTACAGAACAGGCAAATGTCAAGAGAGCATTAACTGAGGTAGCACACTTCCTTGCAGTAGCAGCAGCTATTGGATTGATAGAGTGGAGTGATAATAGGGATAGACCTTGGTTAGTCAAGATGATTGAATACCAATTGAGAAGGTTATATACTGAATTAGGTGCTCTTACTCCTACTCCAGAGATGGTTGGTGAAGGTTTGAGAATATTAAAGTCTCCTGCTGCTGGTGTAAATACAGTAGAAAAGACTCTTAATCTAATCAATCTGATGAATCCAATGAACTATGAAACATTCAATGGAGAAGATGCTATACTTAAGTCTGGACCTTATAAAGATAAATCTAAAGCTCAACAGAGCTTACTTAAGTCTCCTCTTGCTCCTATGTATAACACAGTTATGAGAGGTATTTATATTGAAGACCAAATACCATTTTTTAAACAATAATAATTAAAAAAAAAAGTTATGAGTGATTTTAAAACAAGATTAGTAGAAGAACAAGTTCAACTTGAAGATAAATTAAGTAAGTTGAAAAGTTTTATTGAGAGTGACAAGTTTGAGAGTATTGATGATGCTCAAAGAGCTTTATTAAAAGTGCAAGCTAATGCAATGAGTACTTATAATCAATGTCTGAAGGAAAGACTGGAAAGGTTGTAAACAATAAAGGGGAAGTAAATTAATACTTCCCCTTTTTATTTACACCTTAATAAAAAATTTAAACCTCATGTTTGAAGTTATGAACATCTGATAGCTTGCTCTCTTTCCTCTTGGGAAATTTGATTCCACATTTCTTCTGTCCAACCTTTCTTTTCAAGTGCTTCCCTTGTCTCAGTCTCAATACTACTGAAATCCATTGAAGATTGTACTCCCTCCTGATTTCTCATCTCTTGAAGAGATGGTACTTTATAGGTTATGTTAGAGTAATGTCCCTCATTAATATTTCTGTAATATTCAGTAAGAGAAGGTCTTAGACTGTTCCAGTTAGTGACTTTAGCAAACAATTCCTTGAAGAAATTGATTATCTTAGTACCTAAAGATTGAGTGTCTTGAGACATCACATATTCCCTGAAACCTTCTGCCATAGCTTCTTCAAGTTGTGAGTTACTTAAGTCTCCATAAGTTCTCTTAGCTTCTTGAAGTAATTCATCCCTAAGTGTAGGTTCTGTGAGTAAGTGGAATACTGCATGAAATGCCTCATGATATGTAGTTCCCTCAGCAGCTATATCACTTAAAGTAATGATACCATCACTAAACTGACCCCATGCTAATGCACCAGTCTTGGCTACTCTGATAAGACCATTAGTAACTACAACCCTCTCACTCTCACTTAATTGAGGTAGAACCTTATTTAACCAAGCTAACTCCTTATCTTTATCCCATATAGGTCTTGATAAATCATCAACCTGTCTTAATTCAAACTCTACATCAAACTCTTCATCAGTCTGATTAATAGCCTGTTCTTTAGCAACAGTTGAAGCTGCACCATTAGATTCTCCCTGATTAATAGTAGCAGGAATAATAGGCTTCTCAATCTTAACTGGTTCAGAAGAAGGAGTGTAAAGTATAGTACTTTCCTGAGACATATCTACAACTCTCTGAGGATTACCTTCCAGTATCTTCTTTATATTGTTCTTAGCCTCAGCCTCACTATATGACAGTACAGCATTCTTTACTAAAGCAATAGTATTACCATTAGGAAATACTGCATAGAAATCATTAGATGCAACATGTGCAGGTTGATTTCCAAACCCTTTGGTAATATTAGGAACCTTAGTCATATATACCTCAACTCCATTCACCTTTCCAATAGGACTTAGATAACCTGTATGTAACTTTCCATCTCTCAAGAAGTAACCTACTTTACTATCTGACATACTATAGTCTGGTAGAACATTGTTTATAGGTTCTCTTGTTTCAAATGTACTGTTGAATATAGGTAAGCTACTATTAGTATTATTCACTTCTGGAGTGGCTACACTGCCAACTAAAGGAACATTCACAGATGAATCATAGTTAAGAAGAATACCCTTCTCCTTAGTTACTCTACTAACATTATCCTTGTTGTACTCAAGTACAAAAGGTAATATAGCTAAAGTAGTGATAGGAGTATGATATTGAGACTCAAATAAGTTCTTGTAAGCACTTAGTTGCTTAGTGTAATACTGCTCCTGACTCATTGTTTGGGTGTTAGATTTATTCTTGAAATAATTAACCTTTCTACCATTCCTATCAACAAAGTCATAGAAGCTATATCTACTTGTCTTAACATCATATATCTTGAAGTTCCCATTAGCATCTACAGAGAGAATATCAACCTCACCAGCTACCCTGTTTCCATTCTCATACTTATTGAAAAGTACTATATTATTAGTAAGGAATGTTTCACCCCTTGCTTCAATATTACTCTTAATTTCAGTAAGAGAAGTAACCAAATCATTGAATGCCTGTTCAGACATATTGCTTGGTTTAACTGGCATTTCACTTGATGTGAAGAAGTTTCTGATTACACTATCTACAGAAGTACCTGCTTCTAATGCTCTTTGTGAATTAGTTCCAGACATCTTATCTCTTACTATATTCACGATAGTATCTCTACTTCTTGCATCTATCTTACCCTCAAATGCTGTAAGGTCTACACCATAATGGTTACTTAAGTTCTTAAGATAGTTATTGAACTGTGTTATATTATCTGCATTCTTTGAGAGATTAACTCTTAAATCCTGTAGAGCTTTAGTCTGTTTAGGAAACTCAATCCAATTACTTCCTAATACTGAATGTACCCTCTTATATTCATGGTATTCACCATCATCCTCAAGTATATAATAGAACTCACCATCAGTTCTTGTCTTATCAACCTTAGACTGGTTCTCTGCAATCTGGTCTATAACTTTCTTAGAGTCAGCTACAGTCTTCTTTCTATCAGCTAATTTCTGTTTGAATTTATCTGATGCAGCACCAGTTACATACTGACCTGTATTTCTGTTCAGAACCTTACCATTAGGAAGAAGGGTGATACCCCCCATCATCATAGAACCATTCTGAGCATTCCCATAGTTTTCTTGTATATAAGCCAAGTCAAAGAAAAATTGCTGCATGGAAGTATTATACATTCTTGTTATATCTTGACCTTGGTCATTTCTGATAGTATTGGTTTTCAAATCCACATATATATCTATACTTCCAAAAAGTTCACTATATGGTAATGTTACTTTTGTTCTAGAGATAGCACCTTCTGTACCTCCTACAGGAGTTTGTATCTTTCTGCCTTCCTCAGCCTTAACTGATGCAGGGTTTAGAGCTTGTTGTAAGTTGCCTTGTATATCAAAGTAATCTGTTGTAAACCAGTTACTTTTTACACTGGCATCTATTATATTGGATGTCATTACTCCAGAAGAGAGTAACATGTTATTGTAGCCTCCCTTATTAAGCATACCTAAATTCACCTGTAATGGAAGATTGAATGCCATTAAAATGTTTTGTATTTCACCAGCTACTTCCTGTGAATCTCTTGTATCAGGTTGAGTTTTAACACCCTCTCCACCTAATTCATAGAGAACATTAGGGTCCCATCTTTCAGTTAAGAATACAGTTCTTGCATCTTCTCTTCTGACTCTCTTACCATCTATTTCATCATAGATTTCATTCTTATTTGCATCTCTCTGAACCTTAGTAAACCTGATACCATTACCATTCTTACCTTGTACATAGTCAATATGAACATCACCAATATATAGACTTCTTGCCAAATCTTTTACTGCATTATTAACATCTTCCTCTGTAAAAGCATTAGCTAAAGCATCAATACTCTTCTTTATATTCTTGTATAAAGGAGTGGAGTTAACAGTAACATCTTCTGGGTTATATTCACTTTCATTGAAGTGCTTAACCCTTACAGCAGCAGGACTATATTTACCAGCAGCATTAGGAATAAGGATATACATCCTACCTTCCTTTTGGCTCATATCCATTGGCTTGATGATTAAATCATCACTAATTCTACCATTAGTGGATAGGATACCATTCTTTACAATACCAAAGATAGAACTTGCACTTACATTAGGTATTTCTCCCATGTTTCTTTCTTCTGTACCATAAGGTATTCTACCAACCATTATCTGAGATACTCTTGTAGTAGGAGTAGCTATAAACTTCTTATCCTTTCCAGTCTGATTGAATTCTTCTTTTACTCTTTCAATAAGACCTGATAACCCTTCATATCTATCTACTACATACTGACTTTCATCTAATGAACCTACTATTTGGTTATTCCTCTTATCTACAATAAAGATTGTATGGTCATTAAATTCAGGGTCAATCATGAAGCCAAGTTCATCACCTGCCTTTAGATTACCTTCATTTACATAACTGAAGGCTCTATTATCTCTAAGATAGTTATAAAGTTCATCAAAGTTCAAGTTCTCTTTCTCAGCAACTACTACATTGAAAGGTCTGAAATCTCCATCCTTACTTGCATTAACATGCAATTCAGGGATAGTAGGTCTATAATACTGCCTTTTACCCTTTGCATCCTTATCCAATGATTGAGGAGTAGGAGCATTTTCATTGGCTTTCTTATTTTCCTCAGCTACCATTTGAGGAGTAATGTTACCTACAGGAGGTTCATAAGTATCAACTGGTAAATCCTGCCCATTAACAGTAGGAACTGTAGGTGTACCACTATCCCCAGTTGTGTCTTTTGATACAGTACCTCTTGTACCTTCTGTTTTTTCAACTGGCTTTAGATATTCAGAAGGGAACCTTGCTTTGAATCTTTGGTCATTATTAACCTCACTCATTGCAGATAGAAGTCCATATTGAGCCTCAGCAAAATTCATCATATTCAAATCATCTGGTAGATTTTCATCATACAGACTCTCTGGATTATTAATGAATACTGAGTTAGGATTAGCCATTTCCTCAAGATTGTTTGCATTTTCATGTTGAGTCCTAAGTAGCTCTTGTGCATTAGCTTTAGCTTCAGGAGAGATAGGTTGTCTATCTATTGCCCTGCTTACTTCACTATTATACATCTGAACTTCCTTATAGTCCTTAGCCATCTTATTACCTTCATTCTCAAGTTCATCAAGAATTTGAAGTCTTTTAGATGAATCAGGCTCATTATTCAATGCTTCTCTAAACTCATTAAGGTTAGTAGCAGCTAATGCTGCATCCTTAGTCTTAGCTATTTCCTGTCTTTCATTTTCTCTTATAATATTCTCTCTTTGTCTCTCTTGTTTTTGTGCAAGAGCTTGAGGATTTCTAAGATAAGTATCATACTTGTCAATGAAATCAAGTCTTCTTTCAGCTATCTTATGAAGGTCATTAACCTCATCAATTATATCCTGTTTATTAGGGTCAGTCTGTAATGTCTTATCTAATAAAGAGATATAAGATTGAGCTTCCTTTGAATCAGCAAGTTCATCAATTAGTCTTACAGGAGAATAGTTCAATAAATCTGATAATCTATTAATCTTATTTTCATCACTGTCACTAATAAACTCTCTATCCATAGAGGCATCAAGTACTCCTTGAAGTCTGTCCTTTATATCTTCATGTACTGACTTAAACCTGTTTTCAAGGTTATCAATGTTTGAGAAGTAATAAGTCATTTCTTCAAGACCATCTTCATCAAAGTAATCACCAATCTTAACTTGTAAGTCCTGACTAATCTTTCTGTAATTATCTACAGCTTCCTTAGTTTCCTGAGTTTGCTTTTGAATCTGCTCAATTACTTCTTCATCAGTCATATTATCATATACTGATATACCAGTTTCCTGATTAGTAGTAAGTTGTCTTATTTGTTCAACATCCTCAGGTCTTACATTTCCAGCCTCCTCAATTATATCATATAGGTCATTGATTCTTCCTGCCTTATCAAACATGATAACATCACTAATAAGCTGGTTGTGTTCAGCATTCTTAAACTCAAAGTTATCATTGTTATCAGCAGCTTCATCCATTTGTTTTTGGTAAGCATTATGCCTGATAGCTGATTGATAGTAGTTAAGGAACTCAGGTGATTGTACTCTATTATTCAGTTGGGTTACAATAGCATCATCTTTCTCACTTCTTTCTCTTATCTCTTGAATATCTTCCTTAATACCTCCTTGCAGATACACTGGAGATTGGAAACCACCTTCACTATTCTTTGCACTTCTAAAGCCCGGAATACCAACTAAACCAGTTAAACCACCAATGAAGCCTTCTTCCCATCCTTCAACAGTGCCATAAGTTTGTTGAATAGCTTTTGCAGTAGCTTGTAGCCAGTCAATAGTTTCACTTTCTGCATCTGGGTCTATCTTGGCTCCATAGAAGTCATTAAGTTCAGAAGCATATTTATATCCTGCAACTTTACCTGCAACAGCCTGTCCCATTTCTTCATAAGGACCTTCTGCAACACCCTTACTTGCAATCTTCAAAGCATTTCTAAGTACAGAAGGTTTAGCTGCACTATAACTTACAGTACCATCCTCTGCAACTGTCTTTAGTATCTGACTACCTTTCTTAGCTGTATTATATCCTCCTGCATAAAACTTACCAAACTGCCAAGCATCTGATACAGTAAGCAATGGAATATTTAGAGCAAAGTCTATATTACCCATCTTAGCCCTATCTTCTGATAGTTTCTGTAGCCCACCTTTGTAATCAAACTTAGCATCTACTCTTGCTTGTAACATAGCTTGTCCTTCTGGAGTAAGGGTTTCCACTACATTTCCATCAGGGTCAATTTGCATACTACTATATTGAGGAAACTCTCTAAGCATAGCTTCTTGCTCTTGTGCTGCTACTTTAGCTTGTGCATCATCAAGTTGTTGTTTGTGAAGCTCAAACCAGTCTTTACTATTTTGAATAGCCTCAATTCTTGCTTCACCTAATGCCCCTGAGAAAGCACCAGTAAGTTTAAGAGTAGGCTCAGCCATCTTAAGTTTCTTAGCATCTCTTGCTAATTCCTCAGTAAGCCTTACACCATCAAGGAATAAATCTCCTTCCCTATAAGCTTGTAAAGCTGCATTAGGGCTAAGAGCCTCACCTGAGGCTGTAACTGCACCTTTGAATGCTTGTCTTGCTTTATTAAGACCAAGTAATCTTGAGGTGGCACCAGCACTAATCTTACCAGAATAGGCAGCACCAACAGCAAAACCTAAGTTCTTAAGGAACTTGTCTCCAATAAAGTTAGCTGAGAATATATTCTCATACCAAGGGTCATTCTGCTCTGCATCAGTATAGTAATTAGGTAGAGCTGATTCTGACCATTCATTTACTTGCTGCATTGCATTTGAGAAAGGATTATCCCAAAAGCCTGAGAATGTTCCTGTAGCTGCTGCATTACCTAAACCTACTATAGTGCCAAGAATACCATCAGCAAATGTAGTGCCTGCAAGAACAGCACCCTTAGCTAAACCAGCTCCTATTTGAGCATACCAAGGTTGCAATTCACCTCTTGTATTGGCTAAATTATCAAGTTGGGTTAGTGAGGTAATACCAGTGTCATACACACTCTCCCCTACTCCCTCTCTATAAACTTCTTGATATGGGGATTCAAAGTTCTGTTTCTGCCTAATTTTGAACTCAGCAGGAGAACTACTAAGACCAGTTTCTTGAAACTGTCTTTCTTTTCCTTCATTGGTATTTAACCCTCTCAAGCCAGAGATTCCAGCTTGAGTAGGGTCTGTTCTATCTATACTCATAATTAAATATTTGAATCTGTATTACTTTCTCTTTTAGCAATGGAATTAAATCTACTATAAATATCATTCATTAACTCAGTTATATAATGTCTCTGAGCCTCGACATCTTCATTTTCTATAGCTTGATTAATCAACATCAATTGGTTTTGAATGACATTTCTTCTTATACCATCTTCATATACCTTTGTTTCTCCAGCTACAACTTCTGGGTCAAGAAGGAAATTCTTAGTATCACCCTTGCTATTAGTACCTGTAAATACAATTCCTAAATTAGGGTCATATTCAATCTGAGAATCTTCATTGAAATAATCCTTTATATCTTTATAGGAGAGCATATCTCCTTTCTTGTTAGAATCAAGTTCATATATTCCAGATTTTCCATCAGTTCTTCTTGATATTGAAGCTGCATTCTCTCTGATAGTTTTAGAAATTAGAGTTGGGTCTGTTATAGAGGTTATATAGGTTACTTCCCTCATTGCAGATTTATTCAAATCACTATTCAGTTTAGCCTCAATTTGGTCCAAGTTTCTTATTCCATACTCTTTCATCAAGTTAGAAATTCTTTCTTGATTAGGTTTATATGTTTCTACCTTTCCAGGTGTCCTTTGTAGGTGCCCCCTTGTTCCATATAACTCAAGAGGGTCTGAACCAACAACTCTTTGTGCTGTTTCATCCAAGTTTATAGTACCATTCCTTACACCTTGTATAAATGCTATATCATCTTTTTTCTTCTCAACATTTACATCTTTTACCTTGGTAACACCAGAACTTCTGAAATAAGGACTTTGCACATCTTCCTTAGTACCTTTCTTTCTTGCTTGGGCTAATCTTTCCTGCATTGCATAATCATAAGCCTTATTAGAAAGGGTTTGATATTGAGTTTCACCTACTGCATTCCACAAGCCTTGTCTTGCATAATCATAAGCTCTATTGAGAATATTCTCATCACCCCAGCTTCTGATACCAGAACTTCCTACTGCATCTTCCACAATACCTTGAAGTATAGGAGAAGCCTCAGGATTATTCTGTACAGCCTGCATAATTTCCTCAGGTCTGAATCCCTTCTGCATGATGGTTTCATAATATTGATTACCTAAGATTGTTCTCCACTTTCTTGGGTTTTCTCTTACTTCCTTAGCTAAATTCTGTGCAGCAGTACCTACCTGTTTGGATAATAGTGCTCCAGAATAGGATTGTGGTGATAAGGCTGGATTAGCTATAAGTTCATCTAAGGAAAGTGTAGAAGCAGGTCTATCAAATAATAGTGTACTATCCTGAGCCTGTAATTTCCTTTGTTCATCTATCAACTCCTGTCTTCTCTTATAAGCCTGTTCTATAGGAACAATCTCAGAAGAGTATCTTCTTTTCATATCAATCAATCCTTGCCTACTTGCAGGAGTAAGACCTTGTTTAGCTAATGACTCAGCTTGTGCAGCCAAGTCATTAGAATATTGTTTGTATATTGCATAAGCCTGTGGGTCTGTCTGTTCATTAGCCATTCTCTCAAAGACATCTGCTTTAGTCCCTAATTCACCCATACCCTCTTGAATAGTATTGTATTCTTGAGTATATGCTTGAAGTGGTTGAAGCATTTCCTGATAAGAGAATGGTCTGAACTTAGCACCACTTACAAAACTAAAATTAGCCATAAGTCAATCCTTTCTTCTTTTTAGTTCTTACTTTACCACCTTTAGCTTTCTTAGTTCCTCCAGTGTATTCTCCTCTGGTATTCATCTTAAGAACACCTGATTTAGCTAATGTATCAAGCCAGTTAGCTTGTTCATTTTCCCATCCCATATCACCTAATCCTTGTAAGAAATTAGTTATATTAGCACTTCTTCTTGCAGCATCTTGGTCTTTAATAGCCTGTCTCATCTGAGCAGCAGTTGTAGCCTGCCCTAATCTTGCTCTCTTAGCTGCATTTCTTGACTCTGCATTAAACATTGAAGCCTTAAGTCCAGTCTCAGTATTAAACATATTAGTACCTCTATTGAATGCCTCAACTCTCTCTCTCAACTGTTGGTTATATTCCTCTGCTTGTCTTGCCAAATCACCGATGCTTTGACCATAGTTATAATCAGCAGCAAGTATTCCAGCTTGAGCATTAAGCCTATTACCACCTGATGTATTCTGTAAAGCCCTTCTTGTGGCAGCAGCCTGTTGACTCATCTTATTAATATAATAATCCCTATCTAAAGGTCTATAAGATAGATAGTTTCCAATAGGAGCATATCCTGCTGCCTCAGCACCTAAATCTACTCCACCTATCATATCAGCACTACCATAGTCTGGTTTACTGAATAAATCTGATAGACTTGCTAAACCTGAGCCTATAATTGGTGCATATCTTGTCCATGTCTGCCTCTTTCTACCTCTTTCTTCATTATCTAAAGATTTCATATAGTCTCTTCTATTCTTTTCAAAATTATTCAGTTCTTCCTTAGTCATAGGAGCATTACCAAAAGTTGTCCCATAAGCAGTAAATCCCCCAATCTCATTAGGCAATTTAGAATTTTCCAAATAAGGATTAGTAAATATTGGGGCAGGATTTATAGGACCTCCTTTATCAAATCTGTTAGATTTGATATTTCTTATCCTCTTTCTATTTCTCACTTCTTCTTGAGCCTCAGCTATTCTTTCCATAGCAGCTTGTAAACCTCTTGTACTTAGAGGGTCATTAGGTCTTTCCTCACTTTCTCTTTGTGCAGATTTAGCAGCCTTAGCAAAGGTTTTACCTCTTAACTTGTACTCCTTTCTTATATCATCAGGTATCTCCATTCTGTCAGAGAATACATAATCATCATAAACTACTTCACCTTGCTCAACTAAGTTAGGAGCACCTTCTGGGTCAACTCCTATTTGGATTCCTTGATAAGGATTTTCTTCATGAGAACCTCCTTCATCAATAAATGTAACTCCATTAGTAAAGTCTCCACCTTGTGTATTCAACCATCCTCCAAAAGCATTCCAATTTCTTGCATTCTGTGCAAAAGTAGCTCTCTTTCTTGTAGTAGGATTAGAGCTGTTCTTTCCTCTTCTAATACATGCTTCTGTTACTTTACCTCCACAGTACTCAGTAAACTTGCCTCTGTTTTTCTTCTTGATATGAATACCTCCACCTTCTGCAAAAGCATTATATGTATTCATCTCAGGTAATGCTTGGAATGAGTTAGGAAGAGAAGTCAATCTTTGTTTAGCAATTGCACTCATCTCTTGATTATTTAAGTATCTATTATCAAACTCATAGCCTATTGCACCACTACCAAATTCAAGTGGACCACCATAAGCAGAGAAGTTTGATAGTACATTGAAATCATTCTGTGTATCAATGTTTGAAGCAGTATTAGCTAAAGATAGTGCTGCTCTCTGGTTAGCAGCTTTAATCCTTCTATTTAATTCTCTGGTCTTCTTTTTAGTCTTATTACTGAACCATCCATCAGACCCTACTTGAGATTTACTTACATCTCCTATGTTTCTTAAAGAAGACCAATCAGACATCAACTGAGCATTTGTTGAAGCTCCTGACACATATCCTTCTTGATTCTTTATATTACCTTCAGTTTGATTTATAAAGTCTTCATTAAGGTTAGACCCAAACATACTATTGACAAGACCTCCAACTAATCCTACTCCTGCACCAACTAATCCCCCTACACCTGGTATATTACTGGCTAAAGAACCAACAGTTTGAAGTGCATTCCCAACACCAGTACTATTTCCTTTTGGGTTCATTAAACCAGTTACTACAGAAGAAGCAGTATTAGCTATTCCACCTATTCCACTTGAACCTATACCAAGTTTCTCCAGTGCACCTCCAACACCTGAATCCATAAATTTGTTAGTAGCATTTTGGTTCCAGTCTGCAAATGTGCCTAATACACCTCCATTAGCATAAGAGTTGAAGTATTTATGTTTTCTCCTAATTCTTTTCTTAGCCATAATATAATTAATTTTATTGCAAATGTATAAAAAGGTATTGAATAAACAAAGCCTTTAATTAAAAAAGAAAGAGTCCACAAACTAAAATGTTTATGGACTCCTATTAATTATGCAAAATAGTGAATAATAGCATCATGAAACTCTGTTCTATATGTATTAGGAGTATTCATTCCTAACTTAATATAAGCCCAAGTGTTTCTTATCCTATCTCTATTATTTACTATTGCTCTTGGTATATTAGCCCTCCACACCCTGAACTTCTTCTTTAATGGGGAGGGATGTCCAAGTATATTAGTAAGAGGGGTAGTACCATGCTGGTATTCATTCCATACATCAAGAGTATCAAAGGTTTTGTTGCTTATCAAGTTATCACCATCCCAACTATCAGCTCTGAACTCTACTGTATTGAATATCTTATCATTTGGTTCCTCAGCATTAGCTACAAAGGTAATACTGAATGGTTTATATTCACCAAAGAACATATTGTAGTCTCCAGTAAACTGTTCCCACATCTTACCATCCTTGAAGGCATAGAACTCACTACTTACATTGAACATAGCAGGAACCCTTTCATAACTCATGAATGAAGTAAACTGGTTAATCAACTCTGAATAACATAGACAGTGGTCCTTATAAGTAAAATATACATCATTATTATTCTTGTCATAGAATGACCTATAGTTGTTATAACCAACAGGTTCCCAGTCTACATGAACATTATGGGCACTAATCCACTGTCTAAATCCTAACTTATCAGATAGACTGACTATTTCTCCATTAAATAGATATAATGAATTAGTCTCATTATCTATGAAGTATAGTCCAGAAGGAGATTCTGCAATAGACCACTTATTGGTGCAGCCTATAGTATTACTTATATATCTTTTACCACTTACCTTCAATCCATTAGTAATCTCAATTGGCAACCCATCAGAGGTTGGTATCTGAACTCTACTGTTGAATAAAATATTACTTAACCCCCTTCTCTGAAAACAGAATATCTCATTATTATAAGTGTTCAAGGAGGTTACTTCCCCTTTATCACCATCAAGGTCTAATGTTGTTGCAACATTAATTTTAGTCCAATTATCCACTTCATTACCAAGTATTTTTTCCTCAGTCCATGTAATACTATTAGGAAAATCATTAAGACTACTTATTTCATTCAAATATTGATAAGTAAAATAGTTATTACTCTGGGAATAAATTGGATTATAAAGATTGAATATAGAAGGAGTAATAGCTAAGTTGGTAACATTTCCTCTATTTCTATCATACCTACCATCTATATTGATATGAGTTTCACAATAAAATGATACCATTTCAACTACAGTATTCATATCCTCTAAGGTGAATGGATATGTCTTTAGACAATCATATCTTTGAAGATAGGTATCACCTTGAAGAAACTCTATTCTACCACTGTCATTAATATCAATTGGGTCTCCAGATACTATCCACCTGTTATTTAATAGAGCTTCTTCTGTTTTACCCCCAAATCTATTATCCTCATCTATAGTCTGAGTCAACTCTACAAGCCATAACCCTGAATATCCAGTACTAAAGGTACTGAATATAGCACTGCTATCTTTTGTATGGTCATGATTTGTATTACTATTAGGGATTATAACCCTATTACCATTTTGCTTGTTTAAAGCAAATACAGCATGTTTTCCAGACTTATATTTGATGCTTACAGGACTATTGGTATATCTTTCAGAATCTTTAAGATTGACAGTTCCTAATACTGGTATAGTAATTTTATCAACAAAAGTGGTATTTTCAGACTCACCATTATATAATTGATTTATAGTTTTTATATTTTCATAACTATTAGTAACAACACCAATATCTGAACCTACACCTTCTGTTTTAGAACCAGGAGGTATTACTTTATCAACATTACCATAGTATAACAGAGACTCATCATTCCTAACTATTGAAGTAGCTGTAACTTCGTTAGAATCTACTATCTCTACATTTGATATACCAGCAGGGGGAACCCAAGATTCTGTTAATCCCAGAGTGAAATAAGTAGAATAACTTGTTCTCAAATTACCCAATTTATTTGATTTCAAATTAGAATAGGTATTACCTTCATATCTAAAATCATTAATTAATGAGCCTTGTCTTTGCCAAGGTGATACTAACCATGCCCAGTTACTCTTGTAAACTTTTTGAGTATCATTAGTTAATAAGGGGATTCCCATCCAATGATACCCAGAAGAAAGAAGTCTACCTCCTTTATTTGTTGAAAAAACAGTTTGTCTTTCATACTGTGGGAACTTATTATAAAATCCATAATCTAAAGTAGGTTGAACTCCTGTACTCTCTGCAAGAACAGACCTATAAGATATACCAGAATGTAATGCAATAGAGCCTATAAATTGGCAGCCTAAGTTAATATTTGCTGTATTTATATCTCCAAATTCTATATCAGGAGAATGAAATGTAAGAATACTACTATCTACTAAATAGTCATTTACTTCTGTACTACCTTCTGCTAATGTCTTTAAAGTTTCTACCCCTATCTCAGTAGTCCTATCAGGATATACAGGATTGATACTATCATAATCAACATATTGAGCATAAGTTCCATTATTTGCCTTCACATCATCAAAATCCTCTCTATTAGCTTCATCAACAAAAGGTCTAAAAAACCAAGATGATACTGCATAAGGACTATTAGATTCTCTGTCTAAATTTGTCCATAGAGTAGGACATACTACACCTTGACACAATATAGTTCTATCACTATTTGTGGGAACTACTATCATTCCTCTTGCCTTTATATAACCAAGAGCTTTAGCTTCATCAAGTACACTCTTTGGTATAGTATAGTAAGGTTTTACCAAACTTAATTTAACAGTACCAGATAAGTTATTAGAATCTACATTAGGGTAAGTATCTACCTTGCTATCTCCTATATATAATACTTCTGACCATTTACCTTTCTTATTTTGGAATTGAACCCCGAATCTATAAGTTTCACCTCTTTTAAATGATGTAATCTGGTAACTATTATTATTTAATTGGGTTTTATAATCATAAGTTAAATTAGTTCTTTCACCAGTATCAAGAAGCTTATTACCAAATACGACAGAACCCTTCACACTCTCTCTTGCTTCCTTTGAGAACAATAAAGTTTTTATGTGAATATTTCCAAGAAATAAAGTATTGTCCTTTTGAGTCATGGTGTGAGGAATTATTTCTTCACCACCTATGTAAAGTAGTAAGGTACTATCTACACTACTTCCTGTTGTATTATTATCTGTATATCTGATTACTGAACCAATAACATCCAAATCAGCCACTCTTCTTACAACTGGGGTAGAATCTATACTTGTTCTAAATATAGAATATATCCTTATATAATCAAAATTAGTATCAGGATTACTTATAACTATATCAAAACTATTGGAACCTATCTCTTCTGGACTCCCTCCTCTATTACTTGCATGAGTGTAGTATATAGGTGTTTGATATATAATGTTACTTTCAGAGCCATTTCTATTATAGTAAGTGAAAGCATATTGCACCACTCCAGAAGGAAACTTGCTGGCTACCTTAAGATTGGAGGTAACAGTGATTGTTTCATCCAACTTCAATTCTGGAATAAAATCAAATGAACTATTATTCCATTCTTCTATTGTTGTAGGGTCAGATACAATATTAATAACTCTTGGTTGATTTAATCCATCTACCCAATATATCTTCTGAATATTATCATTTTCATATACACCAATATTCTCAATAGGATAGTCTGTACTAAAATTAAGATTACCTGAGAATAGAAGTAGAGTCTCAAAATAGGTACCTTTATTTTCAAGTCTATAGATATTATCTTTTGTACCTTTTGTAAATAAGGTTACATAATTATTTAGCACATTCTGTCCAAGTAATATCCCATCAATAACTACAGGGTCTCCAGAAGGAGATTGTAATGGTATCTCCTTATTACCTCTCTCATTAGTTACAGTAAGAAGAGTATTATTATCTCTTGCAGTTATTCTGATATTCTGAGCATCAAAGGCATATTCTGGATTGAATTTAGAGACTGATAAGTCTCTTTGTAACCCTTTAAAAAAGTGTTGTTCTTTCTTTAGTGCCATATTAATGTACTCTTATATATTCCTTGTCTCCTAAGTTCTTGAATCCTCTTCTGAACTCAGTTACTCTTGGAATCATTTGATTTAACATATTTGTAATTGATTCCATTTCTGATACAGAAGGAATCACAAATTCATTATTACACTGTCCAGCCTTAAATGCGTATTCTTGCTGGGTGTTATTTAGTACAGCAGGGCTTATTTTACCTATATCAAAAAGAATAGTGAACCACTCCTTCTTGATATATAGTTCCAGTGCTTTAAGGAAGATAGAGTTATCTGGAATTAAAGGAAGACCTTCATCATCCAACATAATAGCCTTATAACTAATATCCACCTTTTCATGTTTGATTGAAGTAAATATCACTCTACCTTGTGTCTTGAAAGAAGGCTCTCCTCTCTCACACCAATCTCCTTCCTTATGGTCATGGGTAGGATAGGCATTGAAATTATCAGTCATTGCTCTAAGTGCCATTCCATTCTTGTGTAATCTGACCTGATTAATAGAGATTAAATCACAGGGCAACTCACCTCTATACTCCTTAATATCTATTGTTTCCATCTTATCAACATAGACATTAGGAAGTCCCATTGCACTAATAAAGTCCAATGTATATTGAATAGCTGTTTCAAGATTGAGGTCAGTAAGTAGTGGGTGTCTTAGTAATCTGTCAAGCACTACTCTTATATTTACGTAGCTAACATTATTAACCATATCTTAATTTCCTTTCTAAGTAAGGAGCATCTATTAGACCCTCCTTTATTCTTTGTTTAAGTCTTATCTTTAAATCTTTGTTGAATAAGAATTCATAGTAAGAATTATTGTTGTAGGTAGCTGACTCTCTATTGTAATATACCTTAAAGATTTCATTCTCCTCTACTCTAACTAATGTCTTATCTTTGAAAGCCTCTTCATCTTCATACCAGAGTTTGAGTGTCTTATCCCAGTCTATGGGAAGGTTAGTATGAATCTTTCCATCCTTTCCTAACCTTATTCTCCTATCATACTTTCTTATCTCAATAGTGCCCATTGATTTAGGAAGTCTAACATCATGACCCAGTAATAATTCATCAACCAAATGTAAGTTTATCTTTCTTATGATAGAAAAATATTGTGACTCAGTAAGAACATATTCCTTACTATCAGGCTTATTCTTTCTATAATACTTATATCCATCATATACACCCAATGAATTCCTTACTTTATACTCTCTTGGTTGGTTGACCTTCTTTATCCTCCTTTTAAATTCTCCCAGTGTCTCCATTATCTATTTGAATCAGGCAGATTATCCTCTGCATTATTATCTTCATCTTTCTTCATAAATTCAGGACCTCTTAATTCTTTAACTACAAGTTCTATCAAGGGAGGCACAAGTGAGTCTTCCAATGGGAACTCCTTATCCTCTAACCTACATATTGTACCACTCTCTTCTGGACAAGCCAATTCTGATGCTTCCTTAGCATCTTCAAAGATTGCACTAAACCTTATTCTTTCAAGATGCAGGAATTGAGGATTCCATGATTTAAAATACAAATAACCATCAGGGGCTTTTGAACAATAGATTATGTTTCTCAGGAACTTATTATAACCTACATATCTCATTCTATCCCTACTTATATAAGTAATCTCACCTTGATAGAAGTCCATAGGATATACTCTTGGATTACCTATCATCATAGTAGTAGGAACCTTATTCCTACTTCTTAAATAGGAGTTACCTTCACAAGGTTCTCCACTAATGGCTGGAACCTCAATAAGGTCTAAACATATACTCTGATAGTCACTATCTGGTATCTGTTTCTTTATGTCTGAATATCTCTGTTTCAGTAAGAGTGACCTATACTTTACAAGCAGAAATATAACATGGTCTGGAGTGAAGTATGAATCATCAGAACTCAACTTAAGTTCATCCAATACCATATAGATTAACTCATTGTATGTCATATTATTAATTATTTAGTTATACTTTAAAACCCTTGCAAATATAGAATAAATTATCTACACTTACAAGGGTTTTACTATTTTTATATTCAGGGTATAAAGATTATGCTTCTACTCTAAAGTTATCATCCTCAGTACTTCTTAATATACTATCCTCTGTTATTCTTGGTACAAAAGTTCTATTGTTAGAATGAACCAAAGTATCATAGCTCTCAAACATTGGAAAGTCTATCATACAAGTACTTCCTGCCAGACAATATAGTGCATTGACTATATTCCTGTAATCATCTTGTGTCACATAATAAGACATTTCTCCTGCCAACATTTCTTCCATGAAGAAGAGAACAATTATCTTATCTACATCACTGTACTTCTTATATCCAAATTGAGATAGAGTAGTAAAGTATCTTGTGATGGCTTCCTCAGATATTTCAAGCATTTTATCCATAGCATCCACAATTAGAGGTTGGAGACTTGCAATTATTCTTCATGAAGAACTTATTCCAGTACTTAATAGCCTGTGGATAGTTTCCTGTTCTAACACAAAGTTCAATTGCCTTTAACTTAAGTATCATATCAATGAAACCCTTTGGTATATTACAATTACATTCTACTTCCTTTAGATACTTGAGAGTCTGTTTGTATATAGGTTGTAAGTTAATTACAGTACCTAATATTTGGTCCTTATCAAATCCACATGGAGTATCAGTTGATGGAGTACCTTTAGACTTTACATACACAAAGAACATAGTACTGCAAGGAGAAACCTTTAAGTCTTGAATATTCAATTCAAGTCTTACATTCTTCATCTGTTGTGTACCATAAGTGAAACAGTATGATTCATCTTCCTCAACTCTTACTGGATTGCAACTACATTGCTCTGGAAGAGAATAGGTTAAATCATAAGCATCCTCTACATTATACACATAAAGAGGATTGTCACTTGGTCCATTCATCACAAAGGTATCTTGGGTATCAATGATTATACTATCTAATAGGACATCATCAAAGTAGTCCTGATTATCTATGGATACATCAATTATAAGAAATCTATTATCCGGGCTAATATTAAGCTGATTAAAATGTATCATAGTTCATATTTTTAATTGATAAAAAAAAAGGAGCATAGTGTCTCTATGCCCCTTCTAATGCTATATCACTTAGGATAAAGTAGCAATTGCAAGCCCTGATGCAGTATTGATAGCATCAATTAGAGCATTCATTGCAGTGTGATTACCATCATCTACAGCAACCAGTGTAATAGTCTTTTCAGACTTCTGAACTGATTCATTGCTTCCTGTATAGAAATAGTGAATATCCAATACATCATAAACTGCACTTGGGTCTACCAAGTAAGTAGTCTTAATAATATTAGGATAACCCATTCCCCTGTAAATGTCACCTCTTGCACCCATACAGAAGTATTCAAGGTCTGCAATAAGATGTCCATCAGGAACAGTCTTCTTAGGAGTAACTACAGTTGCAACACCCCAAAGTCTATCTTCACCATCAACTGTAATAGTCAAGAACTGAGGAGTAAAAGGAATAAATGCCTGAGGCATCATACCAAGAACCCAAGGTTGTTCAGCTTCTTCAATGATTATTTTATCATAATCATCCTTATTAAGGTCAGATTCCTTAGTGGTAGCTGTTACTGGAACATCAGTTCCATCTGCTGCTGCACTATTAAGGTAAATATTCACAAGAGGAGTAGATTCTGTCTTATTCTCAAGATTCTTAGCCAAAGAAATAGCCATCTTCTTGTAGAAATCTGATGTAGTCATTCCACTTCTTGCAATTACTTCACCATACTTGAAGTACTGGTCTTCCTCTGACAAACCAATATATTGTCTGAAAGCCAATCTCAAGATATAATTCTGACCTGCTACAGGAGTTGCAGATACATCTGCATCAAGAGTAACTGAGTATCTAACCAGCTTATGAGCCAGAGCTTCTGATGGTGTAGCCTTTGCATACAATACATGCTTAAGGTCAATCTTATCACTTGCTACAATCCCAGCAGGAGACATAGACTGAAAATACAGAGTAGTCTTAGCTGTATCTGCCTTTGGCACAATATCACCAGTAGTTGCAAGAGCTGCTGTATTAACTTTGGGAGTCTTTGCAACATATAGCTGTCTTACTTGATTAATAGAAATTACCATAATCTTTTTTTTTAGTTTAATTAAACATTTATATTTATTCTTTATTTCCTGTCAGTTGAGTTTTACTTATTATGGCAAGCTGTACAGCTCTTTCAAGTATTGCTCTGTGTACTACAGGATTTAGTTCACATTCACTTTCAGTACTTACACCATTGATACTTAGTCCATCAGGTAAATCTACCAGTATAATAGGAGTGGGTTGAGAGATATATCTCATTAAATATTTGTCCACATTATACTTGCTGATTAATTCAGCTAAATCACTTTTTATATCAAGTCTTAGTACTCTGTCTTTACTTGGTCCTCTAAATGGATTATCCTTTGCTCTATATAAATCATCCTGTGGTAATGGAACCACACTTGCTTCTATACCATCCAAGCAACCTAATCTACTATCCTTGAGGAATGCCACTTCATAAGTAATGAACCAAGTATCTTGTGGTATCTCAAAGAATACTGAGTCTTGTGATAACCCCAGCTTTCCTGTAACCTTAGTACTTGTTTCATAGGTCTCCACCAAATTGCTCAAATATCTTCTTATTTCTTCTGTCTGTTCAAAGGACTTACCATAAATAACATTCCTTCCAGAGTAGATGTCAATAATCAATTGTTCCTGAGCATTAGTGAGAAATGTTGATTTCTCATATTCATCAAGGGTTATATTAGGAGTGATACCAAATGAGTTAAGTAAAGTACTGAATCCATCAGAAAATTCTTTATTAGTCATACTTTATATTTTTACTCTGACCTTTGTCCTAATTCAACACTTGCTTGCAAATCTCCTTGGTAAGCTGCCTTAGCCAATTCAACTGCCCTCTGTAATATCTCACTATGAATAATTGGGTTAAGCTCACATTCTGAAATAGTGCTTACACCATTTATTGTGACATCACCATATTCAGAAGATAGATTAGTAGTGATAATTGGAGCAGGTCTTCTTATATACCTTACCTTATAGTCTGTAATAGTTTCATTACTGTTTACTATTAGTTCTACAGAGATATTGTTTATAGAAGTAGTAATTATTCTCCATGCCTGATATTTAACTGGTTCCTTGTAAGGTCTTGACATAAGCCTTGTATAATCAGAATAACTGATTGGAACTATCTGTTTAGTTCCTGCATTAGTATCAACAGCCTCATTTATAACCAAGAATAAGTCAGCAGGTAAATCATATACCTTAGCTCTCTTATCAAAGGTGATAGTAGGAGCACTTGTATTAAGTACTCCTTGCCCTACCTTTATTAATTCTGAAAAATCTATTTGTCTTTTTGGTGAATCATCTAATCCTTTTCCATACTTATTACCTGCTGGTTCAAAATAGTTCTTAACTATCTCTTCTTGAGCCTTAGTAAGCAGTACAGACTTTTCATACTCATTTAACCCTGGAGCAGCATTGCTCATTATGTTGTTATAGAGTACATCAAATTCATTAGAAAATTCATTAACATTCATATCTTTATTCTTTTAGCTTTGCTTCCAGACTGAACTTCAATTCTTGTCTCTTAGGAGCACTTAAGAACTTAGCAGCTACACTCAAAGTAGGTTCTTCATTATCTCCACATAGAGGAGAACCATCAGATTTCAGGTATAACATACCACCTCTGTTACTAATTAGACCTTCTTCAATAGCCTTCTTAATCAGAACTTTAGTATCAAGATACTGGTCTTCTGAAACTCTTAAGAAAAGTTTTGGGTCAGCTTGAATTAGCTTGTTAATCTTCTCATGTAAGAATTCAATCTTAGTTGCCTTGGCAAGAGGTCTACCATCAATAGTCTCAATGATTACTCTTAGCTTATCAGCATCATCTTGAATTTCACCAAACTTCATGTATGACTGCATTGTAGCATTCATTTCCTTCTTAGCAGTCTTAGCTTCCTCACCTTCCTGTACAATTACAAACTGATAAGTCATTTTAGGTCTATCTTGCAGCTCTTGAAGAGAAGATGCAATATAGTCCTTGTTTGCCAAAAGGATTTTATATTTGATATAATCATCAGGGTCAGCCAAGTTCAAGAAATTATCTTGCTTAGTTAATCTCACTGTATAATTATCCCAGAAATTATCTACCTTCTTATAGATAGATAGAGCATTATATTCAAGACCCATTATCTCTTCAAGGTAGGCTTTCTCTTTATCAGTGAGGGCATTTACATACATACCAGAACTTAATCTTGGTAGAGTAAACCATCTTACTGCTGCTTCTGCCATACCTCCATATAGGATATGCTTAGGGTTTGAAACTAAACCAGTTTGCTTGGGAACAAACCTTACTATAACTCTTTCATTTCTTAGGCAGCTAATAGGTTCATCATTGCCCTCTATTACTGCTTGTTTCTTTGTTTTTCTTGTCTTTGGTTCCTCAAAGAGGTCATTCACATCAGGTACAACTGGTGTTTCCTTCATAATCTCTTCATCATCCAAAACCATCTTACTAACTTCTTTTGCCATATTACTTCTCCATTTAATATTTTAAAAAAGAAAAAGGGAGGAGGAATTACCTGCCTCCCTTTTATTTATGCTTATCCTTGCAGAATCGCAGGAATTAATGACATAGTTCTTGTTGGGTCAAGCACACAAACACCCAAAGTAGCCATCCTGTGAATTACAGCAGAGTCCTCATCAAATGACATATAAGGATTACCCTTTTGTCCAGTGAAAGGATTTCTAATACCCCATTGGTATCCTCTGTACTCATTGTCACCCTTAATCTTACACTTGAAGATATTAGGTTGGTCCATAGTACCAATATACCAGATGTCATATCTGTAAGAGAAAGCTACACCACCATTTGGATGTAAAATCTTATTTCTTACTGGGTCATCATAGAATGGGTCAACATCCAATCTCACTCTAACACCATTAGGAGCCTTATATTCAACAAATTGGAAACCAGCACTAAGTGCATTGCTGTGAAGTTTTGATTGAACTTTCTCAACAACTCTTGTAGAGTTATTATCAAGTACAAATGTAGTCCAACCAGATACAGTCTTCAATACTTCCTTATGGAACTGAATAGCACCTCTTTCACCAGTCTTGATTACAAAGAGTCTATCATCCATTGCAAGTTTAGAAGCTGATAGTTCATACAGTGCATCTTCAAGTAACTTCAAGCTGAATGTATTGTAGTACATAGTATTGGCAACCTCTGTTTGTTCAAAGATACCAGCACCAGTCTTAATAGCATTACCTGATTTACCAAAGTTCATGTATTCACCATTCAGATTTCTGTTTGAAGTACCCCATGCCATAGCATTATTTTTGTACTCATCAAATTGAAGTTCTACTTCCCAATCTACATAGTGCATCCACATATTTGCAGTGTCCTTCACTTGCTTTCCACTTTCAAGATTCCTAACCATAGGAATACCCATAGCAAGTTTCTTGTTTAGCTTATTACCAGCTACCTTGTGTTGGATTCTGATTGTAGTCCATTCATTTCTCATGCTTACAGGAGAAGTGAATCTAACATCACCAACCTTTCTTGAAAGTTCTTTTTCTACAGGAGCAAACTCAATAGAGAATCTTTCTCCTTGTTGCAGTCTTTCAGCAGGAACACCTTGAGTATTACCACCCATAAGTTCTACTTTGTACACTGCATTAGTACCTTCCATTCTTGCATCACCAAGAATTCTAAATGGATATACTTGGTTCAAGTTACCTACAATAACTTCACCATCTGCAAACCAGTCTTCTGGGAATACCAGATAGAAAGGAGATGTACCAACTCCCACATTAGCTGCACCAGCAGCAACTACAGTACCATTTTCATCTCTTGCCTCAACAAGAGGAATGTTTCTCCTTGAAGAACCAATAACATCCCAGTAGTATTCATTATCATCTTCAAACTCTCTTACAGGGAATGAATTAAGGAATGTATCCAAGCTCTTTCCTCTATAGAAAGCCAACAGTTGCACCATAAGGTTTGTAGCCTTCTGAGGTGCTTGTTGGAAGATAGCTCCAAGGTGGTTGTCACTTGTCAGACCCTTCCAGTGTTGGAAGCCTAACATTTGAAATTTACCTAATTTACCAGCCATAATCTGTTAATTATTTTTGTTAGTTAATATGTTTTTAGACATCAAGGTCCCAGCCCTTTCCAATATAAGACTCAGTATCTTCCTCAACTCCTCCAACATATCTTGGATTACCTGATGAATTTCTTGCAGTACTACTGAGTTTATGTTCTAATTCTCTAAGACTTTGCTTGACTTCTTTCTTTACTTTACCTTTTATAAGACCATCAATATTTTTGAAGCCATCAGTCATAGTGAACAATACAGACAGATACTTTCTGAACTCAACTGGATTATCCATTTCATATTTCTGAATGGCAGTCAAATATTCTCCATCTTCTGTTTTAAAGACAGGCTTAGTAATATTCTCAAATGCTTTTTGTCTTGTAGTCTTATCAAGTGTAATACCTGTAAATACTTCCTTGTCCTCAAGCATTGATTTCTTTAATTGTGCAGCCTCTTCTTTAATTTTCCTTTGTTCTTCTTTTGCCTCTTCTTGAGCTTCCTTGATTAAGTCCTGATATTGATTGCTAAAGTATTCTCTGTTACTTTCCAATGCCTCTTTTGCATCTTCAATATCTGTGCCAGCATTGAAAGATTTCTCAACCTCTCTCTTAGCTCTGGCTTCACTATAACCTCTGTTCCTAAAGTCTTGATAGATTAAGTTCTTTCTCAATCTTTCACCCTTTTCAGTTTCATCAGTTATATATTCCTCCTTGATTGCATCCAAATTAGCAAGGGTTTGTTCATACCTTCTTACTTCATCTGGTTCTACATCAGCTTGTAATGCAGCATCAATTCTCTTTTGTCTTTCATCTAACCTTGCTTGAACAGTCTTTTCAACTGCTTCTGCAAAATCTTCTGGAGTCTTGATACCATTTAATGTATCATCATCAAGGTCAGGGAAGATACCTTCTTCTTTCAAGGCACTGGCAATGGAAGAGTAGAAGTTAGTTTTGGGAGAAGTACCTTTGTCCTTTTCAGATTGGGTATCTTCCTCTTCTTCTTGATTATCTTTTCCACTACCTACGCTCTCTGGATTATCAAATAAATCATCAGGATTTATCTCTTCTTCCTCAGTAGTTTTTTCATTTTCTTTGTCTTCTTTCTCCTTTGGGGCAGGTGGAGTTACCTGTGTTTCTTCTTCACCCCCATCATCAGAAAATAGATTCTCTACATCTATTTCATCCCCTGTCATAATGAGGTCTTCACTTAATTCTCCTATCATATTTCTACTCCTTTAGTTATTAAACTAATGCAAAGATAGTAGGGATTTATGACTTCTACAACATAGTAAATAAGACTCTTACAACTCTATAAATAAATTACTTATTTACTGCCAAAAGATAAGGGTATAGTAATAATACTACACCCTTCCTATTTCTACTTCTTTGTAGGTTTCTTTCCACCTTTAGGTGGCATCTTTCCACCTGATTTACAAGTCTTTGCCATAATAATCTCTCCTATTCTATTGTTAAACTAAGTTCCTCTCCAAGGAGTTTTGCTTTCAGCATAACTGAATATAACTCCTGAAAGGTAGCTGTGCTATTAATAACTTGTCCTTTTACTTTATTCTCTCCCACAAGGATACAACCTAAGGTATCTTCGGCTTTATTACCAACATGGATTAGTACCCCCTCATATCCTTTCACATCTATAAGTCTGGGTAACTTTCCTCCACAGAATTTAGCCCATGACCTATCCTTGAATTTAGGACTTACAGTATTCATATCAATCTTGTAAGTTCCATAAGGAATTGCTGTCTGTCCATAGACCTTCTTACTCTGTATCTCCAGAAGAGATTGTGTTTCATTAAGACCTCTGTCAGTGTCTTCAAGAGTATCACATTCATAAACTCCATTTACATAAAGTTTACCTATAGTATATTGAGGTCCTTTGAATGTTCTTTTGAGTGTTAGTTTCATGTTGGATTAGCTACTAATGTCACATTCTTTAATACATCACCAGAGATTATATCACTACCAGACTGAGTTACAAAGCCTGTCTTTGATACAGACCAAGTAACTGTATGTCCTTTAGCTGCCCTAACACTCTTAGTAGTTGAACCATTGATAACTACTACAGCATCAGCAGGAGTAGGGTTAATTGCAAAGGTAAACTTATCTGTTATTATAGATACTAGTTTACTATTAACTCTTTGCTGAATATCTATAATCTTACCTTCAACACTAGCATCTCTAATCACTAGAATTTGACCTTCTGCAATTAAGTTAGGGTCTCCTTCAAATACATTATAACTAATTAATCTTCTCATTGTTATCTACTTTAATTTTAATATCCTCTTTAACTCCACCAATCAAATCTTCAACTGCCCTATCATCAATGTACACCCTTTTGTTGCACCCCTTGGCTAAGCAAACATCATTGACCATCTTACCAACTACTTTCCTTAGCCTAATAAGCTCTAACCTGTTTTCCTCACTTATTTGAATGTACTCTTCTAATTGGTGTTTATAGTCAGTAACCAACTTCTTGTAGAACTCTAGTTGCTTCACAAGATTATCTAGTTGAGTTCCATCAACTTCTGCATTGGTTTTATTAACCTCAGCAGTATTCTTTCTTCTAGAAATCCATGCTGTAACTATAGTATTAACCAAGTTGGACCCAAGTACTAAACTAATAATCTGTATAGTATCCATTTCCATACCTATTCTATTATTTCTTTGTAATCCTTCTCATACACAAACCTGAATTTATGCAATGTTTTTACCTCTCCTCTACAACATCTTGTTACTGAATTTGGTATAGACCCTATACTCCTTGCTGCTTCTACTGCTGAACTGTACTTGGTAATAAAGTTTCCTTCCTTATCAAATTGAAGAACAACTTTATTACCACTATTATTACCAATCTTAGACCTGCTTATATTATCTTTATGTTCTTGAGATAACTTCATTCCTATATGGGATTTAGACATTTTATTTCTTATATCTTGTGGAATTATCTTTCCTCTCCATAAAGCTCCTATCTTTTCTCTTAATGTGGTACTACAAGGAATTCCAATAGTAGCATCCCCACCCTCTGTGATATTGTAAGAGATATTTCTATCTTTATAAAATTTAATAAGGTCTCTTTCTATATTCTTAGCAGTTTGTTCTCCAAGGTTTGAAGCTATTATATTATGTTGGAAATTGTTCCAGCCATATTTTAATATGCTCCTGTAAAATACTTTACAATGAATATAACCTCCACCATTTTGCCATCTTACTTTTACTCTTTGAGATGTTATACCTACATATACTTTACCAGAAGGAGAGATATGTTCATATACTATCCAAGTTTTATTTAATAATTTCGACATATCTACTTTCCTTATTTTTTACATAAGGGTTCTTTTCCTTTACTGTTACAGTAACAACAGTCATTTTCTTCTGGAACCACCTAAATAAGAAGAACTTCTTTGGTGGATTCACAGTCTCCCTTTTACCATTTATGAATGTATATCTCTCTAACTCTATCTCAGGTTTCAATGCTATAGTACTTGGGAATTCTAAATGAAGATTAGTTTTAAACCACTTATCTCCCACTATAGTATCAAGCCTTAACTGAGGGTCTCTAAACAGAGTATCTTTTAGGATAATAGTGTCAGTCCTTTGTGCATGACTTACTTCATATTGAAGCTGTTGTAATCTCTTATCCTTTATTCCTAATTCCTTCTGGACCACTTTCATCTTCTTAATGATTGAATCATTGAAGTAATTAAGCTGTTCAACTGTTAGTTTTAATACTCTATTATCACCTTCAAGTCCACTCAATTGAGCATCATAGGCTTTAACATTCTCAATGGAAGTTTCATACTTAGTAGTCAATTGTTTATTCTGATATGATAGGTAAGCTATAGCTCCAATCAATATTAGAATAAGAATTATTATGTACTTCTTCATATCCTCTTCCCTTATATTATTATGCAAACATATTAAAAATAAATCACTCATACAATAGTATAAGTGATTTATTGATTGTACTACTAAAATATTAGTTAAGTAAGAGCACTACCATCAAAGTTAGTCCAAACATTTCCATCCCAACAAATATACTTTTTTAAAGTAGTATCATAAAATGGAAATCCTGAATCATCCTCAGTTAAAGTAGGTCTGCTATCTGTAGTGCCTCTAAAGTTTTTATAATTAGAGCTTAAAGAATTAGTTACAGCTTTTTGGCTCATTACCGCAGTTTCACTATTTCCAGTATCTTGAACTACACCAGCAGCTATAGATGTAAATTTACCATTATCAACCCATCCAGTACTGTTTTTAACATATAATTGATAGATAGGATTAGTATGTTCAGTATCACTTGGGTCATAAGTAGGACCAACACCATAAATATCACCTTGAACAGCAGTAGAAGGAAGAGTACCTACAGTAGCTACATACCCTTTAATATGTAAACTGTTAGTAAATTCTCCACTTAAATCAGACCATGTAGCACCATTATCTCTACTAATCTGTATCTTACCGACATTATCAGCTTGGCTGCTACCAGTAGTTCCTGTAAATCTAAACCATGCTGCAATATAATCAGATACATCTTCCCATGTATTCCCAAGGTCTTTTGACATTTGAATCTTATTACCAGACTCTCTAAACTGAGTAAACACAGGATTAGAGGATACATCTACATAGCTACTACCATTAGTATATGAAACTTGTAAGTGGTTATTAAAACCTACCCTAAGAATAGGAGTAATACCAGCTTCTCCCTGTGCTTTAATGTTAGTAACTTCTCCATTGATTACCCAATACCCATCTGAGGATATAGATATATCACCTACAAGTGCATTACTACCATCTCTCCAGTTTGCACTATCTCCAAAGGTAGTATCATCAATAGCTTTTGCACTATACCATTCAGTAACTACTGTCTTATCATATAGTACATAAGTAACCCATAACCCTTCCCTTCTAAGGCTGGAAGGAACTTGTAGCCTTGTTTGACTTCTACTACCATTATAAGATAAAAATAGCATATTAAACATTGCAAGTATATCTGTCAATGTTACCCCACTTTCCTTATCTAAGACTGCATCAATAAAAGTCTTAGGGAAGATGTCTTCATATCTTCCCTCTTGACTATTCTTTTTAATTAATTGTTGTATATCTTTCATATCTTATCTTATAAAGTTGTTCCATCTAAATTAACCCAAGCTGTTCCATTCCACTTAATCCATTTTGTAAGATTAACATCTCTATATCTAAATCCTACCATAGAAGCATCTAAGGTTGGTCTAACTGTTGTTAGACCCCAGTATTTAGGGGTATTTAATACATATCTTACAGAACTAAATTCAAAATGGGATGTAATTCTAATATCGGTAGTCATTTTTTCTGCTACTGTGACTTCTATATATAAAGTATATAAAGAATCTGTAACAGACTGTTTATAAACAACTGTAAATCTATCATTTGATTTGTATTTATTAGTAGATTGGATTAAGGACTCTCCCAAGTTAAGACCAATACCTTGATAAACTTCATCAATTCTACCATTAATGACACTATCTTGAGCAGAGGAACTTAATCCTTGTAGAAATACTGTAGCTTTGAACATTGTAGCAGACTGAGTTGGTACTTGCAATATAGGTATCTTAATGACAGCATCTTGTGTAAGTTCTGAGGCTGCAATATTTGAGACTGTTACAAGTTCCGTAATTGCACCACCACCTACATAGGAATTATATAAATCTGGTAAACCCAAAACTCTCTTTTCTACAGTAGCATGGTTATTATTTGTAATATGCCTGTTATATAGTTCAGTATAGTTAGCTTTATAATCATTATAAGCTATAGAGTAAGCTGTATAGTAATTCTGGTTATTGTCTCCAATAATAGTAGAACCATCAACTTTACCATCTCTCAAATCGAGTCCAGTACATTTATTAAATGTTAGATAACCTTTGGTGATGGTAAACATTTGTTGTTTTGCTGCATAGAAATCACATTCACTGAATACTACTGTGGGATTCATGTTATTAGTACCAGTTATAGTACATTTGTACCCATTATCGTCAGTGCCTATATTTTCAATATAACACTGAGAGAAGTAGATTCTCATAGAACCAGTAGTGCTTGATTCAGGAGTAGTTATATCTCCCAATAAGCCACAAGCCTCCATGAGTACTTGGTTGAAATGAATGCCAGAACCAGTTTGAAAACTAAATACTTTATTACATCTCATTATATAGGATTTAGAATTTCCACCTATGGAAATAGGTGTTAACCAATTTACATTGTTTCTTTCTGTAACTAAGGCTACATTAAGATCTTCGAGTTTAAAGTTACTTAAGCTTATTGCATAACCCTGACCAAATCTTATTCCACTCATTTCTCTATTAGTAGTACCTCTTATCGCAAAATTATTTAAACTAAAAAAAGTAGTTGATTTATCATCATTTATATAGATTGCGTAAGTTGTATCAGCATTACCATTGAATATAATATTTTCAATAGTTATAACACTACTATCATCTTTGAATTCAAGCATTTTACCTGAACCTTTATGATTAAGTACTACCCCTCTATAATAACTATTTAGGTAAAAATCAGTTCCTCTAATTATTTTTGAGTACACATTTGATTCAAATACCAAATTAGTTATATTATATATCCCATTAGGAATTAATATAGGATTTTTAATATTAAATGCCCAGTTAAGAACTTTTGTATCATCAGTTACTCCGTTACCTTTAGCACCAAACCATTTAACATTTACCTCTGGCATATCAATTTCTCCTGAGGGAGTTATACTTGAGGAGAAATTTATACTTCCCATTAGCTTAGTATTATTAAATACTATATTGCCATTAGTAAATGACCCTCCTTGAAAATCAAGTGTACATCCTGCGGGTATAGTAAGAGTACCTCCTTCAAGGTCTATATCCTTAGTTATCTTATAAATAACATTAGGCTTACTAAATTTATCTTGTATTGCCATATATTTTATATTTTATTATCTGCAAATATAAGTAAAAGTTCTCATATATGTAAGTAAAAGTAGTACTTGACTTATATGTCAAATACTACTTTATTTAGTTTTAAATTATCACTACTCTATTACTCCAAGTTCCATCAGAGTTTCTCCATATCTCTCCATCCCATACAATAAATTTGCCATCTTCTAAATAATATTTACCTTGGTCATTTGTTGGATAATAAGGTCTATTATAAGTATTCATTATAATAGTATTTTCAAGCATAGAGAATCCATATAAGTCCCATTTTCCATTAGGAACCTCAACAACATTGCCTAATATGGATAGAGTACTATCAAGAGATTCTTTATTTCTATAGAATATTCTTACTTCTAAAGCCATATAAGAATCCCTAATAAAATTAGAGGACAAAGATAACTCAGAAGTTAATGCCTTTACAGTTCCTTCTGTAATCTCTTCATCTGCTACAAAGAAACATCTACCACTATTAGACAATGTTCCATTATTTTTATCTATAGTATTCCAGCCTTCAAATGTATTAGCATTTATTGTAGTCTTTGGGGAATTAGCTATATATAATACATGGACAGGTGAATTATAAATAGTATTTTCCTCTATTATAGTCCCTGAACATCCATATAGTTCTATAGCCCCTCTAACTTTTCTTGTAATATTACTAATTGCTGGTATCTCTACTATTTGTGTTAAAGAGGTGTCATACCAAACTTCATTACCTCTAATAATACAATTATCAAAATTATAATAAGTCTTTAATAAATCGGGATTTGCAAAGGCTCCTCCTATAAACATACCCTTCAAATTTATAGCCCTGTTATTGATAAATTTTGAATTGTTCATATACCTTGCATTTATACAAATATCTCCTATATTAACAAAGGTATTACTATCAATAACAATATTTTCATGAGGATTTCTACTTATATTATCTACTGTATCTGAATGGCATCCTATAGCACTTTTGCAATAAGTATCATATACTTTAGTTTCTCCATTGTAATGATACATGCCATCAAATAAACAATTAGATATAGTAACATTTTTACATTCAAGATAATCCCTTTTTACCTCATCATTAGATGATTCAGTGTATTCTATTTGAATACATTCTCCCCTATGTTGTTTCTCTGGAAGAGATGGGTCAGTTATATACCTGTGACCTATAAAACTACATTTATCAATAGTTACATTATCTACAGCTCCTAATTCAATATAATGATAATTACCTGAGTCCTTAAATGTTAAATCCCTAATTATTATATTGGAAGCATGATAGCATCTTATAAAAGATGCTGATACATCTTGTGTATTTCTTGTGTTCTGGTCTAAAATTCCTTCTCCCTCAATACTAACATTTTGAATCACATCAAATCCTCCAATAGTATTATCTTTAGGATATACTAAGAAGCCTCCTTCTGATGCAATTTTAGTTATAGTAACTCCTTTTTCAAATAAAATATGAGTGTTTGATGGCACATAAACAAAACTACTTCCCCAGCAATCAATATCAATTATAAATTTATTGCAGGTTCCAGCAACTCCATTTATACCTTTTTGTATATCTTTAAAAGAATCATAATTGGGATTGGGAATATTAAAATAGCTAAGTTTAAAATCAGATTTCCAAGTACCAGATATATCAATATTCCTTAATACATTATATAATGTTCCCAGTAAGATAGTATTATTACCTTCAATAATACCATTACTTATACTACCTCCTTCAAATTGTAACACACAGCCTTCTGGGATTGTAATAGTCTGGTAGTTTAAACTATAGTCATACTGTATGATATATATAGTATTTTCTTTACTCAACATTGCTTGAGTAAGGAAATTAGTAGAATAAGTTATCCCAGTATTAGGATTAACTACAGTCTGTATATTCTTTCTAAGATACACTCTACCTAAACCTGAATAGTCAGTAGTATTATAGTTCTTATCTGCAAATGTTAAGGAAGTTTGATTCAAGTTATCTACAGTAGCTGTTATATCTTCACTATCTATAATAGATATACCTTGTATTCTCTTAATTAAATCAACCCATAAAGTTGCATTATTCCATTGATTCACCCTTTCTCCTTGAAATTGAAATAGTTTCCATTCTCCATCTTCATCAAGAAAGGTAATAACTTGACCAATCTTTCTACTCTTATAAGGTATTAGTTGAATAGCTTGAGTAAGGCTAATTCTTGATTCACCATACTTATCTGTAACATTAAGAAAGTCTGATATTCCTAAAAGGAATATTTGGTTTATCAAGTCATTCAATAAAACTCTAACATTCTTACCATTCTGTACAAGAACTACAGTTTCATTTCCCTTGAGAGGAGTTGCAGCTCCTGCAAATTCAGTATCTTTTCTACTGTTTGCAAGGAGCCACTTCTCTATCTTTCTATAATCTTCTTGTGTAAAAAACATAATCTTAGTCTTTATGAAATTAATACTCCAGCAGCTCTTAATTGAGCAAGTAGCCCATTCACTGTTCCTATTACAGTATCCAAATCTGCTGAGGTGTTCAAATCTGCAATATTAGTTCCTGCTTTTACACCTCCTAATGTAGTCTTAGTTGCAGTAGGTAACGTATATTTTTGATTAGCTACAGATGATGTAAATGTCTTAGTACTTACAGTATATGTCAGCACTTTCAATGTGTCATCCTTTTTACTACTTGTAAAATAAATAGCAGTAGGAGTTGAATCTACACTTCTTGTATAAGTTACAGGTCCAGTAGAACCGTCTATAATAATTTCACCACATTTTAACACATGACTTGCAGTAATATCATCTATAGGAGTTCCTATCTGACTTGACTCTAACTGAATTGTGTAAGGCTCATTAGGCTTAATATAGTCCTCATCCTTGACTATAGAACCATCTGCACCTATAGTATAAAATACCTCATTACCATAAGCTGTAGTGACATGAGCAAAACCTCCAGTGGAAGACTGCCAAGTACCTACTCCATAGCCATAATCAAGTTGAGTAAAGAAGAACCCACTCTTTAATTGTGACAAGTTATAAGCCTTTATCTCACTGCTGTCTCCTATTTCAAGCTTAACTATTTCAGGAGCTAAACCTATGAAATTAGCAGACAGTGATATAACACCTTTAGTTACCAATGCTTGTACTTGGTTCATAACAGGAGAACCTTCTTCTACTGTAATAGTCTCAGTTGCATATCTTGCAGTGCCATTAGCTTGTATTGTTCTTCCAAGAAAATAACTATAATTTCCTACTCTAACAGCTATAACATCATAGCTTGAATCTGCTTCTTCAAGTCTAATAGCTACTGACTGACCATTTAATATCTGAGTAAATTGGTCTTCTGTAATATTAACATCAAGTATTTTACTTTGTATGTTAGGATTATCCCCTCCACCATTATTATCTCCTCCTATAGTGGTCCACACTCCATTATTAAAGTATTTCATTGTGCCCTTATATAACCATATTGAGTTGGTATCAGGAGCATTTGGACTTACTACTAAAGTTCTTATTGTCTTCATATCTTTTATTTATTAGTTGTACTACTTCTTTTTCTTAGAGCTTGTCTCTTTATACTTGCATCAGTTTCAGCTTTTCTTTTCTCAAGATTTAACTTATCCCTATCAAGTTTAAGTTTTTCATCAAACTCTCTTATCTGTTCAAGAAGCTTATCTTTAGCCTCTTGAGAATATTCTACATTAATTCCATCATCAATATCTCCATCCTTTGTCAGCATGGCTATTTGAAGCTTAGTGGAGTTATCCCTTATATTAGCTTCTTCCTTCTGGAGAAGTTCTGCCTCTTTCTGTTGTTGCTGCATAGCAGCTATTTGCTGTTGAGCTTCAAGTTGTTCCTTTTGAGCCTGTGCTTGTCTTTCTCTAATCTGTTTTTCATCTTTCTCAATTAGTCTTTGCTTTTCAGCTAAACTTGAAGATGTATAGAGCTTAGTGATAGTAGAGAATGATAAAGTTTGAGTCTGTAATGCAGCCTGAGCCAAAGTATCTAACTTCTGTTGAAGCTCTTGAGTTCCATTACTATTATCTACAACTAAACCATAATCAGCCTCAGCAAACTCATCACCATCAATCTCCATTACTCTTGTAGATGTATCTGATAATATATACTGGAACTTCTTGTTTCTTCCCTTTAAAGCTACCTTTGCAGTCTCTAAGAAGCACTCTAAAGCTCTTTTCTTTACATCATCATGAATAGTAAATAACCATTCAGTAATATGACTTGATTGAAGAGTAGCTCTCTCAACTCCACCTACAGTCTCTCTTGATGAAACCTGACCCTCTCTTTGCTTAGATATACCTGCAACATCAGCCATTTCCATCTTAATAAACTCAAGAAGGTTAATCTGTTGCTGAATGTAGTTACCTATATTAGTTTCAATCATTCCCTTTCCAGCATTATTAAGAGCACCTGCCAGCTTACCTGTAGAGGCTCCTATAGTACCTTCCTTGAAACTATCTATAACTGCAATATGGTTTACTCTTGCATAGTATATCCACTTACCAACATCCCATCCTTTAGGAACCTTAGATAAGTCAAGCTCTAAGATAGAACCCCAGTTTGAAGCAATAGCCTTATTTAATCTATCATGAATAGCATCATATAAATAGTTATATGGCTTCATCATATCCACTAAACTGAAAGGTCTGCTGTCATTAAGATTGTAGATTGAACCTACAATACCAAAGTGACATCTTGAAGGATTATTCAACCTGTTATATTGAATCAATCTTGGTCTCATATTGACAAATATTTCATTGCCAATCATAGTTCCTTCCCATGCTTCATTAACCCAGAATGACTGTACTTCTTCTCCTGCTTCCTTATTTACTACATAATTCTCAGGATAGAAGTTCCATTCTTCCTCACCAGTTTCAGGGTCATAAGATTTGACCTTAAGTATCTTCCTCTTTGATTTCCAGTATAATCTCAGCACTCTAAGATTACCTGCCAAGTCATAAGGAAGGAGTGAATTTGCAATACCTTCTGTAAATAGATTAGCTGGGTCAAAGAAATAGGTTCCATCTCTAACAGTTATTTCATCACCAATCATATTCTGGTTAACAAATCCATATCTTTCATCAATATTATCCATCTGGTCAACAGCTCCCTGACCTATGTAATCAGGCATAGTTTCAATATACTTTATGTCCTTTGGAGATAATACATCATAATATGTATCTATTACTCTACCTGGAGACCAATAATCCTCAAGGATTATCATGTCAGCATCTTCTACCTTATTACTGTACCCAGACTTGAATATCCTAATCTTTAATGGGTTCACTCTCTCAATGACTGGTTCTCCACCTACAATATCACATTGATAGATTTCCTCACCACATGTCATTGCATCCATGAAACCATTATTGAATATAAGAGGAATATCATATTCCTTGATATAATGGTTAAGCAATTCATTTGCTCTTACCTCTCTTATATCCTGCCATTCATAGGTATAATAGTCATTTAGTTTCTCAAGTTTGATATTGTATTCATCCTCAGATATTGAGGTGTCAGTTATCATTTCTTGAAGCCTTTGTAATAGCTCATTCTTCTTATTATCCTCTATTTCTGAGATAGAATTTGGATTGGTTACTACAACCTTAAAGTCAAATACTCTCTTACTTTCTTCACCTCTAAGTACATTTAATTTACTGTTCATTATTGGGAAGTGGGAAATTCTGTCTGGTATATAGGCGGCTTTTATATTGTCAGGATTTAATATCAACTCCATATCACTCATATGAAGTCTCCCATTTAATAAATCATAATTTATTTTTTTATGAATAACAGATTTTCTTACAAGGCTGTAATTAAAAAAGGTTTTCTGGTTTGCCCAAAGTAAACAATTTTTCCTCCACTCCTTGGTTTTTTTGCTAAAGGGTAACATTTGTCTGGGGAAATTAAGTTCCATACATTACCTCCTTTTCCTTAAATTTCCATATAAACCCATAAGCAGTTTTTCTTTCTTCCTTACAGGCTCTTGATATGGCTGATGATTTTTTGTTTATACCAAATTCCATATTAGCTTCACTTATAGATTTATACTCTTTTACAAATTCTCCATTCAAATTAAAACATAAAACTGGCTTTATATTAGATTGTATTAAAGCTTGTTTTACATGTTCAGACATCTTATTATGATTTCCTTTGTATCTACCAAGCTCTTTCCCTTTCCTTATACCTTCCCTAAGTTTTTCTAAAATATTGGTTGTAGCCCAAGTTTTTTTTTCATCTTATTTGAATGAAACTCTTTTTGCTCTAAAGAAAGGTGTCTCATAGGATTATTATCACCTACTCTTTTTCCAATTCCAGCTTTACTTATTTTATCTTTTATAACATCATTCATAGCAGAAGCCCCTTGCCCTCCATCTGCTATATTATAGCAACTATTTTTAACTCTGTATCTCTTTATTAAGAGAACTTCTATTTTACAGGCTGCTTCTTGTGGTAGATTTTTAAATAGGATTAGATGTTCAAAATTGTCCCATCCATATTTTTGAATTGCTTTATTAAATAAAACATTTCTTTTATACTCTCTGCCACCCCTCCATCTTTTCTCAGGATTAGTATAGTGGGTTATACCCACATATACCTTTCCATTTATTTTATTCTTATGAATATATACTATATACTTTCTTTCTTCCATGCTGCAAAAGTAAGTAAAAAAGTCCATTTAGTCAAGCACATAAGTGATTTGTTTATCTAATTGCATCTTCTGTACTAAATTTACTGGGTTTCTGGAAAGGGGCTTGTACTACCCTGTAATTCTCAGTAAAGAACTTATCATTCCCTAAATAATCCTTTGGTACTTCTTCTGAGTCTCTTGAAGGGTTTCCTTGATATAGGACCATCTTCTCCTCTCTATATAACATAACCATACCTAATGCCCTAATTCTATCCACATTTATCTCTGGGTTAAATGCAATTAACTCTTCAATTAATGCTCTGTTTCTTAAGAAGTTAAGGTTATAAACTGTTACTTCTACATCCTCTCCATCAACATTCTGTATAATAGTTACAGGCTTCATCAGCCAGTCTCTTATAAGATTATTAGCATAAGCATTAATAGCTGCTGAGGCATTAACACCCTTAGCATTAGAACCAAATGAACTATACTTAATCAACTGTTTGTCTCTTAAGAACTCTGGAGTATCAGCCAGTAAGTGAGTACAATTCATCTTACTAAAGTAAGCAAATATACCCTTCTTATTTGATTCATACAGACATTTTGCATTATAGAACAAACACAGTAATCTTACTATCTCAAAGTTATCATCTGCAAATGATTGCCTACCAGTGTACTCAGCTACAATCTTATCAGTCCATAAGTCAAGAACAAAGGTAGAAGAGAGAGAGGAAGATTCAGCTTGGTCATTATCTACAGGGTCATGACCAATAATATATCTTGTGTGGGGAACCTTTCCATTTCTATCTTTCTCTGGCATTTCAAAGATTTCCAAAGCACCCGGAGTATCATTCTCTACTCCAAACTTTCTGATAGGTACATCACTGGTTGGTGTAAATTCTACTCCATTACTATTCTGTACCAACTTACCTACATATACATCATCATAAGCATGTACATCTTGGTCTAATTGACTTAATCTTTCTGTAAGAGCAGTAATAGGGAAGTATGCTGCCTTAACCTTAATAATAGCTTCTGCTGGTGTGATAGGGTCCTCAGCAATTACTCTTAATACTGATTTAGGGTCAGCACTATATTTAGCCTTATATCTTGCAATAAGAATCTCAATTAAAGCCTTAACTACATCTGACACACCATCCTTATTATAACATCCTGCCCTATTAATATAGGAGGGAAAGAAGAAACCAAACTTAGGTTTACCTTGCTTAGGTCTGTCAAATACATTATCTATAGACAATATATTATAACCATCTGGGTTATAAAGCAAAGTCTTAGCTGAACTAAAGTCAGACTCACTCTCAGCAGCAGTACCTACAAGGTACATAGTAGCAAAAGTATAGTCACCATCCTCTACAGACTTTCTGGTAATATCATAAAGAGAAAGCAATCCTTTGAAAGAACCCATTTCCTCAAATAAAATCCAACCTCTCTTACCTCTCAACTTCTCACTATCATCCTTTGCAGATACAGCAAGTACTTGATTTAGAGAACCTTTCTCTACACCATATTCATCCTTATAACCCATTTGCCAAGACATCTCATTAGGAGAGTTCTTTAACATAAGATGTGGGAAAGGAGTATTAGCAAAGCTAAAGTTAATTGAAGGCTTGAACTTAGATAGAGTACCATCCTTATCATCTTTCAGATACTCCTTTTGATAAGCTGTAAGTACTGTAATAACCCTTCTATTGGATTCTTCACTCTCTCCGAGTATAAGGTTATGGCTCATAATTGCTGCTAAGCTATAAGACTTAGCACAACCTCTCTTTGCTAATTCAATAGCATGTTTACCACCTTCTCTTGCTTGCCATAGGTAGTGGAATCTCCAGTATATACCCTCAAAGAAGAAAGGAAAAGCCTCAGTTCTGATAGCCTTCTTTCTTCCTTCTATCAGCTTATTAACCATCATAGGACAGTAATTCATAAACCAATAGTTAAAGCCTGTAACCCATTCTCCATCTGATTCTCTTACATAACCTTCATAGCATCTTCTCTTTTCTTCATCCCAGTGTCTTCTGAACTCAGAGTTAGGGTTACTGTTAGGTTTTAAGAATGTATAGCACCCATATTTCAAGAAATGCAGAGCTGGTTGTCTGAAATAATCAGCATTCTCAATAATGTGTGGATTAGTAATATCTACTATAATCCTACCCTTTTCATCTCTTGGTAAGTCCCTTGCATAAGGTCTGTTGGGGGATATAAGTCTCTTGACAAACTCTACTGTAGTAAGAGTCTCAAGTAACTGTTCCTGAACCTCCTGAGGAAGGGTATTCATTAGTTCCTCAGTAAGCTCAGTCTGATACTTGTTCATTTCTAAATATTGCATAACTCCTTAAAATCTTGCTTATTAATATACTCCAGAAGAGATTTAGTAATAGAAGTAGTTAGGAGGGAAAGAGCTTTAGTTTCTTCTGCATCAGTAACAATTCTATTAGAGTACTGAGTACCAAATGCAGGTATCTTTTCACTCTTACTTACAAACCAAACTTGCATTCTATAAGTCTTCTGTGACTTAACTACAGGGTTAGTATCCACTATTTTATGTAATACAAAGTATCCCTTTCTTCTATTAGGAAAGCCTTCATAATATACATTAAGTCCTTCTATTATATCATTTATTTCCATAACTATAAGTCCTCATATATTGCTTTTTCTTGTGCTCCTCTTACCTTATCATTCTGTGATAATTCCTTAGCAATAGCTCTTTCAGCTTCATCTAAGTCCTTAACCATTGATGGTATAAGTTTAATAATAGCACCTAATTCCTTAGTCTCTTTTATATCAAGTTCAGTTAAGTCCATACTCCTTAACTTCATTCTATACTTATCAACAAGCATTCTTGTATCATCAAGTAATAGCTCAGAAGTGGTCTTAAAACTTGCATATAGTGCTTGAGCTTCTTTCACAGTAGTATCAGGTTCCCAGTTATCTTTCATACCTTCACCCTGCTTAATAGCTTCTTTCCTCTCCTGTTCATCTATTATATATTTGTAATCACTTCTGGAGTCCTCCATAAAGTAACAATATCCAAGCTCTGTAATAGCTCTCTCCTTTGAGAGAGATTTATCTCTATTCCATATCTGTCTGAATGCCTTTAAAGCATAGGCTTCATCAGATATAATCAGATTATAGCCATCTCTTTTAAATAATCTCATACTGCTTAAAACTAAAAAAGCCCAAGCCTTTGATAGGCTCAGGCTTATATTTATACTATAAGTTGTGGTCCTGTAACAATAGTAGGATTTTCTTCAAATTCCTCAATCTCTGCTACAAATTTTACATCTCCATCTTGAATCATCATGTGTTCAACTCCATCAATCTCTATGATGTCAAACTTATATCCTACTACAGGATTATCTTTAATAACACCATCTTGCAATGAGCCGGGTTTATGTTGCATTACTGCATATCTTTTTGGATTGATATATACTATATCTCCTACCTCAATACCCCTCACCATTGGTCCAACAGCTACTACTGTCTGATATTCTTTTACTGAACCAGCTCTGGTACTATCTATAATACCACCAGTAGTCTTTAGGTCAGCAGGATATTTATTTAAAGTGACTACCATGTTATTGAACATGGGCTTCACCTTCTTTATTGTTGTAATCATCTTTTAGCTTATTTAAATATTTTAATCTTTTCTTGATTCCTATAAACCTATCATAGGTACAGGATAATTTACCTAATGATGGGACATTGAAATTGGTTCTCAACTTATCAAACTCCTCTTTGCTTAGGTCTTCCTTTAGAGGCAAGGCTTTGATGTTATTTCTAATAAAAGTCCAAAAGGACTCATAGGCTTCCTTCACCACTTGTGGTGGTAATCCAAGTTCTATGGATACCTGTTTTATTGCTTCTGAGTATATCATGAGAAATCAAATAATAACATCATCTTGAATGAACCATTCTCTTCATCTACTGATGGAATGTATCTTGGGTTTATTTTCCCATCAATGATGACCTTATTCTTTCTTAACTTGCCCATGATGACCTGAAAGTGAGGAAGAGATATATCACACTCTTCCCTTACTTTCTTTTTAGTATCTTCACTCATAGTAACCTTATCAAGTATCTCATTATCTTTAATGACCTTGCTGAGTTCATATCTTTGCCTCACAAAAGAAGTAATGACATCCATTTCTCTCTCAGTCAAGTTATGAAAAGGTCTTAAAAATTGGAACCAATAATTAAAGAACTTACCATCTACCTTGCAAGGAATCCTAACTATTGAATCCACTTGCTTAGCCATAATTTATTCTCCTTCCTTTACTTCTTCCTCAGGTTCCTGTTCAGGCTGAGTCATTAGTACTTCAAATTCTGCACCACACTTATGCTTGAACTCTTTTGAGATATAAGGTGTAGTAGAAGTAATTACTGTCCATAGCCACTTCAATCTTTCATAGAAGTTAGCAAGATTAGCTTCTTGTAAAGCCTTACTTAACTTCTGATTCTGCATATATAACTGTCTACTTTGTTCAGACAACTGATGTGCAGTATTCTCCAGTTCTTCATAACTTAGCTTTCTCACTTCTGGAGTGTCTTTGCCTCCCTTTACAACTTTCATGTTATTCTTCTCTTCCATCTTTATTATCTGTTTACATAATTTCCTCCATACTTCTGTGCATACATTTTCTCCCATTCATGTATGTGTGCCTCACCAGTTTCAGTTCCACCACATTTGTCACAGTAATCTATGCCATCTGAGTTTCTTATTGCTAATGATAGACAATGCTTACAATATACAACAGGTATATTATTATATTCTTCCTTGGGAGTCTCAAGCTCAACTGGCTTGGTTTCTATACTTAAGTTCTCCATAAATTTTCTCTTTAGTAATCTGTAACTCCCTACCAAGGGTCCTCTTTCTATTATTGAAAGGTCTCTTTGGGACTTCCTCTCCCCAAGATGTTACATGACCTTTTCTAATAGCCCTTCTAATACTTTTATATTTACCAACAGCACTATAAACAGCAAGCTGTAACATCATCTTAGGTTCATCGTACTGAGGTTCTTTTGTCTTCTTCTCTTCCATAATACCAGTTGTTTTTACTCATAAAATACTAAGTAAATCTGCCCTCCTAAAGGAAACATACTTACTATATCTTCTCTTCTAATTTCAAGCTCTTGAGCTTGCTTGATTACTTCTCTAACTGTAGAGCCTATAATACAAGTGATTAATGTCTTCTCCTCTTTCATATTTCTTAGTTTAATTGGGGGCAAGCCCTGACTTGCACAGGAACTTTAGGTTATGAGCCTAATGTGATTTCTATTTTCACCAACTTGCAAGAGCAGATAGAGAGAATCGAACTCTCACCAAAAGATTGGAAGTCTATTGTACTAACCTTTATACTATACCTGCGTTTGTTAGAGATTTGCTATTGGTACTCTAACTTTTCCAGTCTCAGCTTAGCTGGAACCTCCTATCATCTACACCATAAGGTATTCATAGTAGCACAGGATGTTACTCTCTCACTGTATGAATGGCAGCTTTTAGTAACTTGCTGAGCTTCTTATAGGACTCGAACCTATATGACTTCATTACAAGTGAAGCATAATAACCTTTATATTAAAGAAGCATAGTAACCCCAGAGGGAGTCGAACCCTCACTGGGTAGAGCTTAAATCTACTGTCTCTTGACCATTGGACTATGGGGCTATCTTAATCCATTGCACCTTTTCTACATAATTCAAACAAGTACCTATACTTGTGAAGATTAGTGATGAAGGCTTCACACTCACTTCTAACTCCAGCAAAGTTAGAAGACTGAGGTAACTTAGAATAAAAAGTATCAGTTCTACTTATCAGATTATCAATTGCTTCATGAGGACAAGTGAAATCAAAGTTAGTTCCCTTAAGGAAGTTTGGTTCAAGCTGTCCTTGAATACCTTGAACTTCTTCTGCAAGAATATCTTGATAATCAGATATTTCATCAATAAGTTCATCAATTCTTACATGGATTGAATTACTATATGCTGACCAATGAAGATTCTTAAACTTAGTCTTGAATCCTTCAAGTACACATAGAAAGTCTTTAAATTGATTTCCTTCATGTGAAGGAGATTCATATTCAAAACCTTCTAACAGATTATCTCCAAATGTATCTATCATGTTGTTTTAATTTGATGTTACAAAGATATGTATTATAATTTATATATGCAAGTAAATCTGCATATTTTTTTTTTGTACCCTCAGTAGGAGTCGAACCTACAGCCTTCTGAGCCTAAATCAGACGTGTCTTAACCATTTCACCATGAGGGCATTAGTGTTGAATCATAGCACCAGTTAGAACATTTATTCTTTGCTTCTCAAAATATTGAATTTGAGAATCAGTTATATTATCTATCCACTCCTTAAAGTACTTATGATACCTTTTATGATTATCATGATAGAATTGTTTTTCTAACCAATTGTATAAAACTTTATCCATAATTCATTATTTTGTGGAAACTAATGGAGTTGAACCATTATCTAAGGATTTTCAGTCCCCCGCATAGACCACCTTTGCTAAGTTTCCATTAATAAGTGGGCACAGAGAGACTCGAACTCCCCTACTCCAAAGTCCATTACATCAATTTGATAAAGGAGGGCAGATTTACAGTCTGCTGATGTTATGTACCCATTATATTTGTTCCCCCATGAGGAATTGAACCCCACCTCATAGATTAAAAGTCTATTGCCTACACCTGTCTGCTATAGGGGAATATGTACCTCCACTAAGAATCGAACTTAGAATCTTCTCCTTAAGAGGGAGCAGCTTTAACCATTCAGCTATAGAGGTATTTAATTGTACTGAGGGTAGGATTTGAACCCACTATCTTATGGATATAAGCCATCTGCATTTACCACTTGTGCTACCTCAGCATTATAAGTTAAAAGGGTGTGGCAGGGACTCGAACCCTATCTCTTCATCCACAGTGAAGCACTTTTACCAGATAAGCTATCCACACAGTTCTGATAATAGGACTTGAACCTATAACTACTGCCTTATGAGAGCAGCCTTCTACCTATTGAAGTATATCAGAATATGAGTTGGTACACACAGAATTGAACTGTGATTGCATCCTTATCAGGGATGTTTCCTAACCTTTAGAAGATGTACCAATTTAAGCATACCCTAATAGAATCGAACTACTACCTATGGTTTTGGAGACCATCATTCTACCATTAAACTAAGGATACATTATGCGGGAAGTATAAGACTCGAACTTATAACCTCGAAGTTAACAGCTTCTTGCTCTACCATTGAGCTAACAACCCATTTAGTTGCTCCTATTAGAATCGAACTAATGACCTTTTCCTTGTAAGGGAACTATTCTAAACCACTGAACTAAGGAGCAGTGTAGGACACTTAAGGTGTGCCCAATACCTGTAAAAAAAAAAACAAACATTATGAAAACATGAAACAGTGGATACATGTGGGACTTGAACCCCAACTTCACAGTGCAAATGTGATGTGTTAGCCAATTACACTACATGACCCATTTGTAGAGTAGAGAAGACTCGAACTTCCAATTTCTGCATCCCAAATGCAGGGGGTTGACCAATTACCCAACTACTCTATATTGCGGAGGATATAGGATTTGAACCTATACATCCTTTTAGACTACTCACTGTTTAGCAAACAGTTCCCTTACCATTAGGGTTAATCCTCCAGCTTCAAATAAGGTCCACAATGACAAGTATCATGTTCTCTATAATCAGAACATGGACATTTCTTATCCTCTCCTGTATTATGACAGGGACACTCACCATTATTAATCTCACATCTTTTCAAGATAGCATTCACTATCTTATCATTAGGGTTGAGACACCAACCTTGTTTTCTAAATATCTGTACCATAATGCGGAGAAATGAGGTCCCGACCCCCAGTCAAATAAATGACCACTTTGTTTTCAAGACAAGTCCCAGTCCCACTGAGTTATCTCTCCATTTGCCTACTCAACTCTTTGAGATAGGACTTAGTTCAGGGCAGTCTATGAGGGAATTGAACCCTGTTCTCTGCATTGACAGTGCAGCACTTTAACCATTAAGCTACATAGACTATTTTGTAATGGGTAGGGGATTTGAACCCCTAATGACTGCCTTGAAAGGGCAGTGACTTAACCAATTTGTCCAACCCACCATTTTGACTATCCTATCTTCACAGACCAGATAGTCCACTCTTTAAAAATCATGAAACAAAAAAAAAATCCACCTTCAAAAGTACCCCATTAAGGACTCGAACCTTATCTAAAACTTTAGAAGAGTCTTGTGCTTCCATTACACCAACAGGGCATTTATTGTTGTTCCAGCAGGAATTGAACCTACATTACTTGAGCCAAAATCAGGTGTAATAACCATTATACTATGGAACAATGTTCTTATCTTCTAATCATGATGCAAAGATAAGTCAAATATTTGAGATATGCAAATCTTTCACTAATTATTTTCAAGATAGTACGAAAATACTCCAGAAGTGAATTAAGATAATGGGTTGAATCTTAATTCAAGATTCAATACCCATCAACTTATTAGCCCATTTTTCAGTATAAAAATGATAATAATTGTATTTTCCATTCTTCCAACAACATCCAATATAATTATTAAGCCAGGCATGTAGTATAGAGGGAATACCAATAACTAATAAATATAAAGGACCAAGTATCTTACTCTGTTTTACATGACCACATTCATGTTTTATAACTGCTTCCTTGTCAGTGTAATCTTGATTAATAAACACATATTTTCCAAGAGTTACACCACCCTTAGCTCTTTGTAAATATACTTTAGCACCTACACTTCTTGAGTCATCATTCTCTATAACACATATTCTATTATCTTTAGATATAGACCTATAGATTATACCACACAAATTCTGTGGTAACTGCCACAGCCAAAGCAAACTACTTTTTAGTTTATTCATACCTTATATCTCTTTACATCCAACATTCTTGAGCTAACTCCTTGTGCATAGTATCTCCTGTCATTACTATTAACTGACACACAGATAGCACCTTCACACTTGACAATGTTTACATTCTTTATAACTTCTTCAATAACTCTTTTCATATATTTGTTTGTTTTTTAAAGTGTATAACAATCCCTTGAGCAGATTGGTTCTCTGCCAGAGTAAAGTTTCCAGTACCCCTACCATGATACTTCATTACAGGCGGTTAATCCCCAAGAGCACTTTACCCTCAACCTTTTCTCATATACATAGGTGTGCTACTGTAACTTATAATCAAGGCATTTTTTAGCAGGATTTTCACCTCATCCACAGGCATACCAGCCTTTATATAAGCTCCCTATTTATGGGAGAAGTGGATTACTACCCTGTCAGCTCCAAAGCCTGAACTTCTGCAAGGGACTTCTTTGGAGGAGAAATTAGATGTATAGTTCTAATTCTGGTGCAAACATACAAAAAATAAATGACATATCCAAATCTGGGGCTATTATTTATGAAAGTTTAACTATTGACTATATAATATGCTGTTCTTTTAAGGCTTTTAAACATCTTGCAGTCCATTCTACTAATGGTTCATCATTATCACAACTCATATATTGTCCAGTTTGGAATATAGAATGTACTATTTCATGTAGGACAGTAAGTTCAATTTCATCCTTTGAAAGTTTACTACCATCAGGCTTCTTTGTGCTAATAGTTATTACCCTTGAGGGACTCTCTGTTTCTCCAAATAACCACTTATCATTTTCATCAACTACTTCATCTACAAACTGTATTCTCCAAGTACTCCCAAATAAATTATAACTCTTCTCTTTCATACTTTTAATTTTTGGTCAAAGATAAGTATATAATAGATACTATCCAAATAATTTAATTTTTTTTTTTAATTTTTTTTTTTAATTTTTTTTTTTGATTCATAGTCATGAGGGAGATATACACCAACCCCACCTCCCCCATCACTTAGCCAGTGGGGTTCCACCCCCTATGGTTAAACAAATTATTCATTAACAATTTAATCATTTACATTATGGACAATCAGTTAAAATTCCGTGAGACATTGACAGTTGAACAGTTTAAAGCAGCTCAACATGTAGACAAAATCCAAGTGAAGCAGAATCCTAAGACCAACAAGCTGTTCTTCACATTTGGTGCTAAGACAGGAGCAGTTGCAGTGAAGGGTATTCCTGCACATCCAATGGTGTCAAATGTTGAAGCACCTGATGGTAGCTCATTCTGGCTTCTGCATGAAGAAGGCACAGGTGGTGCACCAGTGTTGGCAACATTCTAATGATTGAGGGCATTTGCCCTCTTTCTTCTCTATTCTTCTGAGCATTAATAGATGTTCTTTCTATCATTAATAGTGCTTGGTATCTCCAGAAGTGATATAGTTTATAGGCTTTTCCAGCTTATTATTACTTATCTCTTCTAGAGTGTTAATATCATTAACATCATTTATTGTTGAGTATTAATAGTACTTTGATGAATGATGTATGCTTTAAGTAGTCAATCTTATTGCATTAGAGCTTGTATTAGAGTGCATGAAGAATAGTGTCTTAAATGTCCTTTCTTTACTCTTTCTTTCTATGTTTGTTGATAGTGTGAAAGTGTGGAAGAGTGAGTGTTAGTCTGTAACATTCTTCCCACATTATGCCACATTCAAAGACATCACAAAAAGAAAAAGAGGAGTAATAGAATAGCTGTATTTACTGTTTTAATCTTTGTGAACAGAGTATCTTATTGTTTAATTAAGCACTAATCATGCTTATAATATACACATAATGTGCCTACCAATGGACTAATTTAGGCAATCAAATGTGAATAATAGTAGCATTTGACAGGACACATACTATTAAAATGTGTTAAGAAATAACTAATATAATAGAATAAATAATAAGGATAAGATATTGAGTGATGCTATTTCATGTGTTGACCACTTAGGGGACTCAACAAACATCCACCTGAAAGATGAAATATTGTAAGAGAATAGCAACCTGTAAGTCCTACTTGAGACAAAAGTCAGTAGTGTTAATACTTAGACATAATTATCAATATAAGAGGTAAGTCAGAAACTCCAGAGGGACTTATAATTATTAAACCGAGTAAAGGAACATTAATAAGATAGTCAGCCTATTTAAGGAAAAGTACACATCTGCAAATAGATAACCTCAAGAATCAAAGGCACATTAGCTTAAGGGTTAGAGCATCACATCAATGATTATTAAAGGTAGTTGTTGTGAAGGTCACTGGTTCAAATCCAGTATGTGCTTCAATTATTAACAAATTAACTTATAAACATATGGAACAATCAAATTACAGAAGAAGAACTTATACTCCAGAAGAAGATGCAATTATTATTAATTGTGTTAAAGAGTCTCCTGATAATATATCCAGAGCTTTAAGACAAGCCTCACAATCAATTGGGAGAACTTATAAAGCTGTTTCTCAACACTATTATAAGTATTTGACTGAGCCAAATCATAATAACAGAACAAATGCTTGTTTTATGACTGTAGGCAAGGAGCAAGTAAATGTAAATAGGAAAATAACAAGAGAAGGACAATTTGCAACAAAGCAGAATCCAACTCCAAAACCATTATCAAAATGGAGAAGAATACTAAATATCATATTTGAGTGATTATGGCTAAGAAATATAATAGAAATAATTGTAGTTCTGAACTAAGAGCTACAGTTACAGATGCTTTAGGCAGAACAGTTTCACTGTTTGGGACACATGCTTTTGAATGGTCAATAGTAATTGCATCAGACAATAGCATCACAATGCAGACCTTTAAAAGAGGTGATATTGCAAGAAGAGAATTCAGTAAATATAAAAGAAAAAGATAATGAAAAATATTTATGGATTCATAGCTATCATAGGAATACTATCAGCAATCACAGGAATAGTAACTACTTTTACAGCACTTACAACAGTAATATGTGGTGCATTGTATTTATTTTATCCTTCTGGAAATATAGACAGATATAATGAAGACAATGAATGATTTCAGAAAACTTGAGTCTCTTAATAAAGATAGGAGACTCAAGAAGGAAATAAGCAATATAACAGAGGGTAAGCCATTAGGTGCTATACTTATGTATCATCAAACTATTAAACAATTAACAAAATGAGAACATTCAAACTAATTATAAAAGGTGTGTTATTATATGTAACCATTCTTGTTACCTTATTATATATGATGGGTATTGACAGTATTTATGATAATGGATATTTTATTCATGGTCTTATACTTGTATTAATACTTATTGGAGTGTGTTATAAAACTATTAACAAAGAGGAGCTTGAGATACTTACATTAAATAAGTATTTCAATCACCTTGATGAAGAACTCAAATAAACTATAATCAAATAGTACGGACAATTTATGTAGTTTTTACAAACATTAGGTTAAGTGACCCACAAGTAAGGAACATGAAACAATATAAGTTCTTATGTCCTTATGATATGGTACAAGTTGGAGAGGTGTTGGTGTATATCAGCATAATATGGTACAATATGCAGGTGTAATTTATTTCAAGAATCAAGAGGATGCCATTAAAGCTGTCAAGATATTAGGTGAGAGTGTCAAGGATTTATTTTAAATATGTGTTTATAAAGGATTTCATTTTATTTATGTTTTTAGAGTAGCTCATGTTGTGAAACACAGCTACTCAAACTGCCCTCATAGTTCAGTGGATAGAACAATTTCCTCCTAAGAAATAGACCCCAGTTCGACTCTGGGTGAGGACACTAAAAGATATAATATGGAAGAACTAAAATTAATAAGAGATAATTATTGGGCTACAAAAGATGGAAGAATTTATAGTACTAAGAGAAATAGATACTTAAAACAAAGAGTAGGTCCAAGAGGATATATGATGGTTAATTTAAGTATAGATGGCAGATGTAAAACTTTTACTGTGCATAAATTAATAGCATCTACTTTCATCCCCAATCCTAATGGATTTGACACAGTAAACCATAAAGATGGAAACAAAACAAATAACAATGCAAGTAATTTGGAATGGACCACATCTTCTGGTAATACCATACATGCTTTTGAAACTGGGCTAAGAGTTCCAACATATAAGCATGGTCAATTTTCTAAGGAGGATATTAATGAAATTAAAAGACTTTATAATGTAGAGCATTTGTCTCAGTATAAAATAGCTGAGAGATATAATGTATCAAGAGGAAACATTCAACAAATATTGAATGGCTCTATTTATAAAGATTAGAAGTTCGAGTCTTCTTGGGGGTACTCAATTTTAGTTCGGGCAATAGTAATATTGCTACAGGAGACTGGTATGTGAATATAGGTCTCCTTTTGTGATGTCTCCATAGCTCAATTGGATAGAGCAACAGACTTCTAATCTGTAGGTTGTGAGTTCGAGTCTCAGTGGAGATACAATGGGGGATTTAGCTCACTATTTCTACTAAGCAGAGGTAACCTGAAGGAAAGCAAAATGTGATGCTTATAGGTAAGCTATAACCACTTAATGCAAAACTTAAATGTGGGGATACAAAGAAAAAGTTACGTGACTTTTATAATTAAGTTTCAATAGGAAACTGATTTGACTTTGTTAGGACATTCTTTCAATATGAAATGAATCCATTTACCAAGGGGCATAATTTGGCTTTGATTGCTGATTATTTGATAAGAGAACATGCAGAGACAGTTGGAGAGACAACAAACAATTAACTGACAACACTTATAGAGTTGCTGCCTAAACAGGCTGAGCAGTACTTGCTTGGAAACAGAAAGGTGCAAAACAAGATTTCTTGCATAGATTAATGCAAGTGGTGGATTGTGTTGATTTCTGGTCAACCCCAGTGGATAACCAACCACATATCAAATAGGTAAGCATGTGAAATTCTTTTATTAAAGATTGGTAAGACGAGGGTTCAAATCCCTCATGCTCCACAATTGTAAATGGTTTTGGTCAGGTGTTTTCTGCAATACAGTAAATACAGAAAACACAGATGTTGGTAGTTAAACTACTAAGGGTGTTATGGGCTGTCAGACATTTCTACCTTGTAAATCACAAGAAATGCTCAAGGGTAAATTCTTAATAAACAATTATATGAAAGACTTTGAATACTATGGCTTATTTCTCACAGAAGAGAGTAAAGCTGAATTGAAAACTTGGTTGATTAATTCTAATTATCAACTTGAAATCTTAAATTCTGTTGGTACTCTGCCTATGGACTTGCAGAAATTCATTGCAGACCAACAGCAAAAGATTGTTGTTGCTCTTACAGCTAAGAATTTGGCAGGTGAAGGTCCAGAAGCCATGTTGGGTATGCTTCTTATGAGAGCTATGCTTGGTAATAAAGATTCAGATGAATAATGAAATCAAAGTAAGTCTCAGTGTCACATTACAAGGTAGTGTGATGCTGAGCCAAGAGCAGGCTAAAGCTCTTGAGGAAGAAAAAGTAGGCACAGGTTATGATACTTCCTCTATGAGAGTAGAAGGTAAGAAGAGTGATGGTAAGAAGGATATTCAAACTATTACTGTAAAAACCAGAAAGTGTAAACCTGCTGGTCAATCTCTCAACCTTAGTATGGATGCTTATGAGTACATGATAGGAAAAGAAGCTCCTTACTTTGTTAAACCCAGAGATTGGGAGAAACTTACTAAGAAACAGAGGCTTGAAGCACATCTCAAAAGGATATGTGAAGAGCTTGGTGGAGTAAGTTTCACCTATGCTGTATTGGGTAATTAAATCATTTATAGTGTAGGTAGTATGTTATTTGTATCAATTATAGTAGGATTGTTAGGTATTATCTTACTAATAAAGACTTTTGTTAGGTACCACCCTTATTTTGACTTAATCACAAGCTATAACAAGTATATACTATTGCTATGGTATGATAAGGATGGTGGAAGAACTTACATAAAACTATTGGAAATATGAGCAAAGGGAGAGTTTTAACTAAAAAGAAATGGAGAAATGGGCAAAGAAGGAAACCAAAGAATACCTATAGAAGTTTCAAGTTTCCAAGAACAAGCAGGTTCCATAAAGAGTTTGATGGAGTTCACTTATCTATGAGAGATTCTTGGAAGATACCTATTGATTTAGAATGGACAAAGTATTAGAATTTATGATGAATATAATTAAAGGTTCAATATGGATAGTGGCATTCATATTAGGAATTAACTTATCTTTCGAGATGATTTCACAAGCCAACACAATGGAGAACATTGTAGGGTTCTTCTTATTAGTATTAATATTCTTGGTTTCCTACAAGACCAAATGTTTTACAACAATAAATTTAAAAAGAAAACATGAAAAGTAAGTTTTTAATTGGGCTGTTAATAGCCTTTATAGGGATGATAAGTCTATCATCTTGTGAGAGAATTGATGCTGGACATGAAGGTATTAAAGTAAGCCTTTATGGGGATGATAAGGGAGTTGGAGAAGCTGCTCTTGTCACTGGTAAAGTGTGGTACAATCCTTTTACTACTGAGATATATGAGTATCCTACTTATGTAAGAACAGTAGATTATGCTCCATTTACAGTTAATGCCCAAGATGGGTCTGAGTTTACAGTTGACCCTACTGTATCCTTGAAGATTATGGATGGTAAGTCTCCAGAAGTATTCAAGAAGTATAGGAAGCAGCTTGATGATGTTATTAC
>ERZ827194.90-NODE-90-length-97596-cov-466.762_pt1 | contig 97596 bp, 88 predicted proteins | sample MGYA00519777_ERZ827194 | MGnify/ENA primary metagenome ERZ827194 (study PRJEB31778, sample SAMEA3449277) | human gut metagenome | biome: human gut; feature: human-associated habitat; material: faeces | place: United Kingdom | collected 2010/2012 ...
AATATTCTTAACCATCTTAAAAATACACACTTAAATATTTTATAATCAATATGTTATAAGAAAGGTGATTTTAATGAAGAAACAAATAAGGAACAAAAAATAGGAATTAAAGTGATTTCTCATTTTTCTATTTGCACTCTGTTTCTTTCTTTTCGTTTGTTTGCTTTCAGAGTGCATTCCGAGCAATTTTATCTGCTCTCATCATTCGAAGAATTTGCTCCTAACTTTAACTAACAAATTATTTGCAGCTCATAAAGAGAATACAAATTATTATCTCTTGAAGTTGTATTGCTTGTAGCAAAGATAATCTTTTTTGTACAGGCAGCCAAAAATGCCTGCCTATATTTAGTTTAATTTAGTTTAGCATATATAAGGCTAACAAACTAAACCAAACTGGATTTTCATGTTACTTTTTGTGATTTTCCCATTCTACCCATACAGCCAAAAGAGAAGATAAGCTCTTGCCTCTTTTCTCTTTTCGCTGCGATACTCTTTTACTTCATAGCCACCTTTTACACACATCCGTACCGAGCAAACTCCCACATGCTCGCATATCAACTTTCGGTCTGCCCGATGGGAATTGTGTCGCAAAGGTATTTGCCATGTCTTTATTGTATGCAAGGTTGTAACCTGAAGGTTCACTACAAAATCTCCACGCTCCGCTTCGCAGAGGTAGTATTTTGTAGTGAAACCCTGCATACATAGCCATGCCACCTGTTGAAGCGACATAATTTCAATCAAGCCCGAAAGTAAGTGAAATGCTACAGGAGGGAAAGTAACAAACTTAAAACTTGGTATTTATGGCAAATTATGCAACCAACATTTTCCACGCAAGAACGGAAAATAAAACAGACCTCGACAAAATAGAGGCTTTCTTGGATGACACTTTCAGCGAATTTACCAATCGATATGGTGATAGTGTAGATGCAGAATTTTCCTCTCGTTGGGTGTATCCAGAAGAAGAAATCAAAAAATTGGTAGAATCGTTGGAGGACAAAGATAAAGTCTATATCAAGATTCTAACCTATGAATTTGAAGACGAGTACGTGAGCTTTAGAATATTCTCTCAGGGAGAATGGAAGGTCAAATTAGTAACTGAATGAGTAGAAGAAGATAAAGTAAAATTATGGTCTATCCTACACTTTGCTTATTCTATAAGAGACACACGGATGGAACGATTGTCGGTGATTTCGACAACAAAATCACTGTTCGTTTCATCTGTGGCAAAGAGAGAGTATTAAATACTGTGATGAAGTAATTTTTACAATTTTACAACATAGAAACCATGACACAGATAGCAATGAAATTCGTCCAATGGGATGTGCCCGAATTGGAAAAACTGAAAGATAGCAAGGTTTACAAATTACGGGAACGTCTTGATAATGGCGACAAGTTGAGTCGGGAAGAAAAGAACTGGCTCACCCGCAATGTGAAAGAGTGCTGCCATTTCAAAAGAGGTATCGCTTTAATGGGCTACCGTTTTGACTTCTCCGATGTTCTCAAACGGTATTTCGTGAAACAACACGGACATATTGCCGAATATTATGCCATTGACAAAACCGCACTACGTTCTGTCCTATATGGTCGAATTGAAGATATAATCGAAGTACAATAAAAATCAAAAGAAGCATGAAAGTAACAATTGAACACAGCTTTTGCCCCTATTGTGACGAGGTAACTGAACTTTATTTCCGAATCATTAACACGATTCTTTTTTCTGGCAATGAGGCGGAATTGCGTGAAAGCATGAGACAGTTGGAGAAAAAAACTCCACTTGATGAATATTTCACATACGGTTACGGTGCACGACACCTTTGGGTTTGCCAGCGACGTCCCAGCGACAAAACCAAAATATTCGAGCATCGTATTATGATGGTTGAATTTCAATGACACCTTGGGCAAATATCATCGACTGGCTGGAATGGAATCACCCATTTCAGCCTTACTTCCATTTTCCTTTTATAACTTTTTCTTTTGGCTGCGCCACTCCCTTTTGTAGAAACCAGCCATTCGCACAAAGCGAATTGGAAACCACTTTGTGAAAAGTCTGGTTCTTCCTGCCGTTTTTCCTTCCAGTTCCATTTTTTTTCGATGCGGATATCACTATCCTCCAAGGATGGGCTACCTACGCTTCTGTCCACTCTTGGCTGACACATTCCTTATGCAGTGGCCTTTTTTCTGATTGGATGGTATTCTGTTTGTTACAGTCTCAATTCAAGCCAGGCATGTCTCGCTTTGGCTTTGCTATTCTTCACAGACTTTCGGACGGATGTTTCGCCTTTGTGCCGACATTTGGATTTGCTCTTTTTCCTTATCATTACCGGTTTACTTGTTTCCCATTTTCCATAATCGCTTTTTATCGAAGCAATCATCATTTTTCCTCTGCAAAGATAGTATGCCGACGGGAACGACATGGTTGTCTTGACCAATGGCGTAGCCGCTTCAATCTTCCTTTATCGAGCCTTCGATTTTACCTGTGGCTAAAAATAAAGCGTATTGACGCGCTATCCTTGGTGCATCCCTTAAACGACGTCTACTTTTTAGGCAGTGTAAAAATTGATTTAATAACTTCTAAAAGCAATTCAACATGAAAAAGATTGAAAACAATTTCACAGTAACCGGATTCTTAGGTAAAGACGCTGAAATCCGAGAGTTCACCAACAGCAGTGTCGCACGTTTCCCATTGGCCGTAAGTCGTCAGGAAAGGAATGCCGAGGAAACCAACCGCATTTCAGCCTTTATGAATATTGAGGCTTGGCGTAAAAACGAGAATACTGGGTCATTCGACCAACTGACCAAAGGTACGATGCTCACCATTGAAGGCTACTTTAAGCCTGAAGAGTGGACCGACAAGGTCGGTGTGAAGCACAATCGTGTTGTTATGGTGGCTGTCAAGTTTTATCCTCCTATCGAAAAGGAGGATGTTCCTGAAAAGCCGGTAAAGCCCGTGAAAAAAGGCAAAAAATAATTCTTGCCTTATCATGAACAAAGCGATCTTTTGGTCGCTTTTGTTTTGCTCATGACCGGATTAATACGCATCATACTTTTATAAGTGACTGTTGCGATGCCAAGCTCCAAATGAAATCTTCACCCGGTAATACTGTTATACTTAGCTCCACTTGATGAACAGGCAGATTACGATTTTCAATAGAAAAAAGAAGACTCTCTCAATTCCATACCTCTGAGCAGCTTTCCAGTCCCTCTTATAACCATATTTCTTCCCAAAAGTGAGGTTACGTCCGCCGTCCATTAATTTTACAGTGCGAAGTTAAGTCGGACGTGAACCTGCAAGGCGCGTTTCATTTGCAGTCAATGCCGTTCAAATGAAATCCTTCGGATTCCGCTTCCTCCTTGCATTGTTCTCTTCTTCCGCCTTGTGGTTTGCACGTAAAATCAAATCCCACCGGACGAGGTAAAAGCCTCTGAAGGGAAGGGAAAATAAAAAATTAGAATGTATGAAACAAATAATTTGGTCAAGTGATGCTCTATTGGATGAAACAGCAAGAGAGTATTATCAAAATTTCAAGCGAGAAGAACTGGACGATGATGCCTACAAGGTCAGCGATGAAGAGTGGTCGGACGAAGTGTATAATGAATTGGGGGATGAGCGGCAGAACCTAAACAAGGATGTCAATGGAGTCATTATTGCATTTGGAGATTTAGGATTGTGGAACGGACGCAAACAAGGCTATCAAATTTTGGGTGACAACATTGCCGGGATATTACAATCTACACAGTATGATGCAGAGTGGTACGGTGACGGCTACGATATACGAGGCCGTATGTCGCACCATGATGGCACGAATTATGTTTTGTACCGTGTCGCTGAAAATCGTGACGACGCAGAACGGATTGCCGCAAAAATCTACAACTATGAAATTGACGAGAATGGTTTTCGCCAAGTTACACGTTCCCTCCACCCCTATGTGGCCGCAGTGTATGGCTGGAAAACTCTACAGGACAACCTCGTTCAGGTAAAATAGCCTGTAACCTGTACTTAAACAAATGCCGTAACGCTTTCTCAAGAGGCTGTTACGGCACTTGTGTTTTATGCCGTATATATTCTGCATAAAATGTGGTGAGAAACTATTCCTTTTTACACATTTATGAATGTTCCCGCCCAACTGTTGTAGGTGGCCGCTTGTGCCAGTTTCCTTTTTTAGACTCCGGCCCTCCTTTATAGCCCCATCCAGCTACCCCCTATATTTCTATCCCGCAAGCCTGGTTATTTCCCTGCAAAATTCGATTGCCGGCTGTCCGTCCTGTCAAGGACCGCTGACACTTGCTGCTGTAAAATCTTCCTCTCCGAAATATCGAAGAGTGTATTTTCCGCATCCTCCTTGCCCGTTCTGGCCGCCAATCCCGTGGGCAGAAAAATAATCAACCTTTCGGTACAGGAAGTATCGAAGGGAAATAAATAAAATATTAATCTTAAAATTTGAGGCATTATGACATTCAGAGAATTTATGTTAGAGAACGGTTATGAATTGCAAACAACCTTTTGGAATGATTTTTCCATTGCTGACCGATTTGGTCTTTCGGCGATACAGGACACTTTCAGCCGTGCTTTTGAGGAGTGGAAAGAGAACTACAAGTATCTCACGGAACTGGTTTTAGTGCTTAACCATAAGATATGGCAGCATTATGAAACAAGGCCGGAAATTGCGACATTGTATAATCCCCTTTGGGCACAAGCCAGTCAATATGCAATGGAGTATCTGAAAGATGACGAGCTAAGCTATTATTATGATGTAACGGATTAAATGTCCCAGCTCCTCCCACAGGAACAAAAGAAAGCCGGCTTTTGTCGGCTGCTCTTTGTGGTCATTCCCTTTTTTATCACTCCGTTTTACCCTTGTATAAAACGAAATTATTTCGTTTCAGGCTGCTACCAGTCAGGACTTGTTTTTTCCTGTGCAAAGGTATTGCCACGGAAAAACATTCAAGTACCGCTACGCTATTTGAACACAATTTTTCAGTAGCTTTCCCGATTTTCAATCGCTCAAATGTCGTATACGCTCCATACCGCAACTGTAAAAATTCTGTCCAAATTCCTTGCCTGCTTTTCCTTAAAGGCAATCTTGAATGCACGTAAAAATCAAATCCCGACTGGAGAAGCCTAAAGGCTTCCGAAAAAAGGGAAAAAAAGAACATGATGTTTAATAGCTAAATTTTAAAAGTATGGAAATTCAATTTGTGATTGTTCGTTCAGAAAATGCAGAGTATTTGTGTCACAATGTAAATGGAACGTATGTGGATGTCAGCGACCCATCAACAGAATTTGTTTCTGGAGAGGATGATTTTCGCTTGGTAGAGCCGGACAGCTCCCTAACGCGGAAAGAATACGAGTTTCGTGGAGAACGCTTTTATCTCATGCCTCAATTTTATGGCAATGGCTGGTTAGCACTTACTTTGCAAAGTGTGGAAGATGAAACAGAGTATATCGTGCTATCCGTCAATTTGGAGAGCATGGATGCACTCGATTTGCCAGACCGTACATTTATTGATGTGAATCATTATCCGGATGCAATGGAGTTTCTGGAGACAAATAATTTAGCGACCTATTCAGGTTACAAGCGTAGAAGCGGATTTGTGGAATATCCAATGGCGGTATTGAATCTTCCTTTGCTTTATCAGCACGCCCCGCAGATTTTCCAAGAGGCGAATATCGAATGTTTTTAAATGGTTTTCTGAAAGTATGGTACTGATGACTACCAAAGAGATACCGTATCGGTTAAATCATATCGGTATGGTATCTTCTTTTGCCCGAAGACAGGTGGCATCCCCCTTTTTTACAGATTGCTCCGTGCCCACTTTTTTAATTTCCTTGTTTCCCTTTTATAGCAGCGTAACTGCCTGCTTCTCTTTTACAGTCCTTATGTAATGAATGTTGATGTTTCCTGTCGTTATCCAGACTTTCGCCCGGTCTTGTTTTCGTGTGCAAAATTACGGCGAACGAACGCTATCCAAGTATCGCTACGCTATCCGAAATGAAATTTGACGTAATCTTCCTAAATCATAGATTTCGGTATTCATAAAATTTCATTTCCGATTCCTTGCACTGCGTTCCTGCTTCGTCGTTTGGGACGCACATGAAAAACAACCCTTCCGGCAAAGTCGAAAGACTTGAAAAAAGGGAAAATAAAAAACTTAATTAAAAACGAAAACGAGTATGACAATAGAAGAAGTATTACAGCACGATTTAAAATTCAGGTATATGTTATTGGGGCGTTTGCAAGCCGACTGTGAATATTATCTTGGCTTTGGAAACAAAAGTTCTCGTCGTTTGTGGGCTGGTTCTGAAAAGACACAAATTGAATACATGACGAAAATTCACGACAGCTTCCGAGAAAACGAAAAACCCGAATGGCTGACAATGGAGCAAATCAAAGAATACAGCAATGCTATGGAAGTAACACAAGAATAATTCAAAAAAAATACCGTAATGACCTTTAACGGAGGTGTTGCGGTATTACAGTATTACAAATAAGGGGCACGAGTTTGAGAACATACCCTCTTATAATTGAGAGGGTAATAATAGCCCCTCTTTTATAATTATATCATTCTATTCCTTTTTTTATATTTCTGCAAAAGGAATAGCATTCTTCTTTTATATTAATTATTTTTCGTTTTATCTCCCATCTATTCTTCATCCTATCACCGGTTTGGTTTTATCAGATGCAAAGGTCGGCTATCGCGCTTGATCCTGCTACTTGAAGTGTATTTCTTACAAAATTCTTCCTTCCTGCGCAAGAGTAATTTGGCAAGAAAAGTTGCCGTATGAAGCTGTATCGACATCCGTTTACCGCATCCATAAATCCCAAAACGGTTCAATCAGTAAAGAACCGACAATATGGGAAATAAAAGTTAATACTAACCAATTCTTTAAACATTAAAATCATGCCTAATTATGTAACAAACCGTTTAGAAATAAACGCAGACAGAGAAACAGTACAAAATGTGATGGATTTCTTAAAAGGAAAAACTGATGAAGACAGTACGCCTTGCTATATTGACTTCAACAACATTATCCCTATGCCAAAGGACTTACTGATAGAAGCGTCCACTTCTGGGGAATTTGGTATGCAGTATATCATAGCACAGCAACGTAAACCGTTCAATTCACAGGACGACCTGAAAGTCATTCAATGGATGGAAATTCAGGAGGAAAAAGTCAGGGAAGAAGCATTACAACTTGGAATGACATATCTGAGAAACTGGGGAAAATACGGTTATCCTACTTGGTATGAATGGTCTATTGCCAACTGGGGTACAAAATGGAATGCCTTTAATCAGAATTTTGAAGAACCGAACGTGCTTTGGTTTGATACGGCTTGGGAAGGTGTGCCTCTGCTTATCCAAACACTCTCCGAGATATTTCCGGACGTCGAGTTTCAATATGCCTATGCGGATGAAGACCTTGGTTCCAACGTGGGCAAAGGGACTATCCGAAATGGAGAAACCGACATGACATTCCCCGATAACGGAAGTAACGAAGCCTTTGAAATTGTCTTTTTCGTAAAACCGGGATTAGAGGAATACTTGGAACTGACAGACGAGGGGTATAGGTGGAAAGCCTAAACATCTCCGGACAGACAATATCCGACATGTATTCAGGGTATATCTCAACCGATATATCCTGGATTCCTGTTGCCGGAAGCTCCGTTTATATTTATTCCATTCCACTTCCTTCTTACAATTTCACGCCTCTTGAACCAGTCTTTTTTGACCGTATTTATCCCATTCCTTGGCTGGCCTACTTATCATCTTTGAAGCTGCTTTTACTGAAACCGCCAAACACGCCCTTCAAGAGCTTGCCGACAACCCAGAATACCAGCAATACAATTATAATATCTCCCATAAGTCTTACTTTTATAGTTTTAACAATAATAAAAATACAAAATAATAACCGAAAAACAAATATACGATCCTGATTATCTGAAAATTCTATCAGGAGCCACCTTCATTTGTTCCGTCCTCTTTCGGGTTCTGTTTGACACGCGGACCGCTGGTTTGGCCACGATCAAGTTTTACGCCATATTTATTGAGTATGCGCCAAATAGAACTTTTGCTGCTAAAACCGCTTGCAGCCCAAATGTCATCGAAAGAATGCCCGTTGATATACATATCCACGATTGTCTTATCTCGTTCAGCTTTAGGTAATACCTTCGGCACAGCCGGGGCTTTGATATTCTGGCGTAACTTCTCGACATGAGCGGAATATTTTCGTAGTGCGGCAATTTCTTCCGGAAATGCCCCTATTATCCACAACACATCGGCTGCTGTCGTACCGGGGAATAATTCACCGCGAGTATCAACTCTGTCATGAATGGATATGACACGTACAATTTTGATACGGCATAGTTCGATGAACGCGGCCAGTTCTCTTAAACCGCGTGCAGCATTGCTGAATTTGGATATGACTATTTCATCGCCCCTTTGAAGATTCGCCATAAGCTGTTTCCACATAGGTCTCAATGTTTCATGTTCAACTGTTTCCTCTACGATTTGTACACAACCGTATCGCTGCATCCATTCTCTCTCAGCATCAAAACTGTCATTATTTTCCTTGAATATATAGCCAACTTTTGCCATTTTAATATACACTGTTTTGATAACAAGTGCAAATATAGCACTTTCATTTTAATCTAAAATCATATCGTGGCAAAAATCTCGCTGAATCCTTTTTTTAGCTTTTTTTCTTGCACTTGTTTTCATTGATAATCATATTATTAATATGATACCAAAAATTATACTAAATGCGATATAAAAGAGCTTTTACAATAAAAATAATATATAGATTTGCATCGTTAAATATGAATTGTTAAATATGAAAATTTTAAAATCATACTACAAGACTCCATCATTTTTGACTGGAAGATGTATCGTTTCATTGGCCATATTGGGCCTGATATCATGCAGCGATAGAAATGGCAAATCATTGTCTGAAGCTACGAACGATCCTGCCGGAATATACAGGGAGTACTTATACAATATACGACGTCAGAAAGATTCCTCATTTCAAGTATTGACCAAGCATATCCTACAATGGCAAACTGTAAAAGACTCTGTTTTTAGGTATCTCCGGAATGATACGCTCAGCCACCCCCATTCCAATCAGCGTGAAGAGTGTATCAGACTGCATGATTCTATCCGCACTGAGTTCTCACGCTTAGCCCTCTCAAAGACGCGTACTTATCAGGAACTTTTGGCTCTCAAAGGAGAGTTCTCACCTTATAACAATGATGAGGAACTGCATCATGCCGCTGGAGAAATCCGTCCGTTTTTCAACTCACTGGATAATCTTCCGCTTCATAAGGGTAACAAAGAGGAAATCCTTGCGGCTTACCGTATGTTACTGACTCGAACTATCCGTAACGGCATACATAGCCGCAATGAACTGATTACTTATATCACTAAAGAAGATGCTATATTCCGTGCGTTCCTTTCTCACTTGCACGATTTCGAAGGTGAGAGTATGGCTGACATCACACGTGGTACTGAACAGTGTTGTTCGCAGATATTCTTTGCCGCTGAGAGAAAGGAGATTACCTATCGGGAGGCTATGCTTTATTTGACAATGCGCACCAATCGTCGCCAAATACAAAATATGCAGATTTGTATAGAAGATGTTCGGAACAAAAAAATCAAGACTTCTTCGCAAGCACATGCTTATATATGGATGCTTATCCACCCTTATACTTCACTGGACGGATTCTCTATGACATTGCTTTCCGATAAAGAACGGAAACAACTTGACAGGATGGCGGCACAGACACCTGTGGCGTTCAAAACCTTGAGCCGAATCCTGCAATCGGAAAGTGGTCAACTGACTGAACTGCCAGGAATGCTTATGGATATTTTCATACAGACGCTCTAACAATATAAAAAATGAATATGTTACGACATTTTTTCAATGACTTTATGACATTTGTCCCTCTGCAACTACCGCAACTACTCGATGTGACGACAATGGAGGAAGCACAATTCTACGGTGACTACGCTCTACTGACCTTCCCGCTACGCGACCCTTACGATTTGGAGGAAGTGATGGATCTGTTTGAGGACGATATGGAGCTTATAACTCTCTACCACCACATCCCCACGCACGCTGACAAATTCGGGCATAGCACCTGTGCATACTCCAACCCGGCATTTGGACAGATGTTCAAGATGAATTGCAAGACAGATGCAGACGGTAAGGTAAATAGCATTCTTGTCACCATCTATGATTCTCTTGAGCAGATGTACGGCGAGCTGTGCCTTGATTTGGATCTTCATTCCAAAAGTGGCACATTCAAGTATAAGAAGAACAAAGACGATCTCTTGATGGATTTCCTTTAATGGTCATGTTATGCGGGACACACTATACCGACAAATGGTTTATTGGATTAGGGAATACCGGACATGGATAGAGGTTGTTGATGACAATTTCTATAAGGAGTATGCTTTGTCAAGAAACGGATATATCAATTACATTGTTTCCCGCACGTTGGTACTGCGGGCTTACAAAGACAAAGGCTCATACGCCAAAGGCATGACATGGACAATTCCGGAACATAAACTGGATAAGGCATTGGCAGCCTACCGTAAGCAGGAGCATACGTTCAAGCAACGTATTAAGAAAGCAGCGATATACCTTTCACCGAGGGACGCCGAAGTTATCATCCTATTGGCCACCCACAATATTGTCCAATTAGAGTTGATGATATCCCCCATTCAAATACGCGAGAAACCCTATTATTTATGATTTGGAATATACTACAACTTATCTTCTGTATAACGCTTTTCGTATTGCCATTAGCATTGTACAAAAGCCACCGTTCTTTTATGGTAAGGTTCTACGATGCTATGATACACAGTGTAAAGGCTCGTAAACTATATGTACAGGTCGTATTGATTCTGCTATTGCTCTTCCACTATGTTTACATCAGCGGACATGTTGGCGAGTTCGGTGTTTTTCTTTCAACTGCTATCTGTGCCACTATATATTCATTTAGGAGAGCGGACAGATTATTAAGAGGTTTATGTGACCGACCATGTATGTTTGTCATACTCTCATTGGTGGCTTTGGCCATCAGTTTTGTTCCACACTTGTACACAACGGCGGTAACTGCCGCCTATCTTCTTTTGGCTGCCCTGTTCTATCCCTCTGTTCGGGTTATGACCGAATTTCAGGACATAGGCATAATCTCTGAATGGATGAAATTCCCCAGACTATTAGCCGAAAGTTATTATGACCATCATCACGCGATATTGCCGCAAGATGCGGATAGCGGCAACACTGATATATCCGCACAATAGTAATAATTAAAAAATGAAATGAAAATGAAAACCAAGCAGAAAATAGCTGTCCCTATATTGGCAGACAGAGAAGTATTTGACTACCTCAAGGAGAAAGTCGGTGAACGAAAAACAAAGACAGAAGCCTTCTGTGATTTATTGGATAAATCTTTGGCAGGTTTTGTTTCCCCTTTTTTAAGGAACAAAGGCTACGAACTTCAACCCAACCAGTGCCACGTGACTGTTTCTGACCTTTCATCGGAATGGCATTGGCATAGGGCTACTGTCCGTTCTTTTTTGGATGTAATGGAAGAGTTCGGCTTGTTGAATCGCATCCGGCTTTCCAAAAGCGTCATCATTACCATGACTGTGCAAACCAGCCAATCCACGGAGTCTTGCAATGGACAGAAGAAGTTGAACCTTGCAGAACAGCTACGTGAGGCATTGTCCGATTGGATAATCGGCAAAGTGTCCCTTGACGAGATCGGAATCAAGTGTGAGCAACTTGTTCGTCGGGCAATGGATGAAGCTGGCATATGCGATAGCTGCCCATCTCCGGACAGTATCACTCGCATCAATCCGGCAGCGGATGATGATGAACGAGCTGTCAAGATTCGTATGGTAGCTTTGGAGTGCATTACATTTGCCGCTATACAACGGGCACTGCGTAAGTCGAGATTCGATGACAGTGCAGAGTTTATGGACTACTTCCGATTGGAATTGTATGGGGACTGGACAGGACTTATTGCAACTTCGAAAGGTATTGCCGGGCTTATTCTTGATGTAGATAGGGATGAAAATTCCGATTATGATGAAGATGACAGGGAGTTCCTTAAAACGCTTTTTAAGCCTTTTCTGGCATTTGCGGCAAAGGCACAGGAGGCAACGTATCAGATTGGAGGTTGAAAACAGAATGTATAACCGCAACAATCCACTTTTGTATCCAGTGAAGCCCCCCTGCCAGTTATAGAAGGCATCCGGGCTTGCCCGCCTGCCACGAACAAAGGGAAGGGGGAGCCTAATACCCCACCTGCCTGACGTTGGTGGGAAGGGTGTCCGAACAAGCAGCAAGCTGGGACACGGTAGATTGTCCGAAACAATATGAAAAACGTATGGCAAATCAAAAACAGGTACTCGACGTGCAGGTGTCGAAAGGGATTACCACCGCCCAAAGTAATGAACATCTGCGTGACCGTAGTGAAAAGGCAGAGAAGTACGCTATGAGTAAGGGAAATTATGATCCTACGCGTAAACGGCTGAACTTCGAGATTGCGCCCGGAGGTAAAATACATCCCATCGACACAAGCCGTAGCATTCCCAAACGGATGGCGGACATATTAAGTCACCGTGGAATCAAAGATCCTAATGAGGGGCTGCTCGAACCAAAATACCGCACGGTGGTAAATATCATCTTCGGCGGTTCACGGCAGCGAATGCAGGAACTTGCTTTCGGTACGCAACAGGTGGACTTTGAAAAAGGTGCGGACAATACCCGCATCGAACGGAAGTGTGACATTGAACGCTGGGCCAAGGATGTTTATTCATTCGTTTGTGGCAGATATGGTGAGCAGAACATCGCTGCATTCATTGTACATCTGGATGAATTGAACCCGCATATCCACTGTACGCTTCTGCCAATCAAGGATAGTCGCTTTGCGTACAAGGAAATCTTCGCCGGTAAGGATAAGTTTGAATATAGTGCAAGAATGAAACAACTTCATACGGACTTTTTCGCAGAAGTCAATACAAAGTGGGGAATGTCAAGAGGAACAAGCATATCCGAAACGGGTGCACGGCACAGAACGACTGAGGAATACCGCCGAATGTTGTCTGAAGAGTGTACAACAATCGAGGATAATATCAAACTCCATCAACAGGTATTGGGTGAACTTCAATCAGACATCCGGTTGGCAGAACGCAGAGTCAAAGGGCTTACGACAATGGTTAGCAATCTTGAAAAGCAGAAAACTGAAAAAGAAACCTTGTTATCGGCAGCCGAGTACAATTTAAAAGAAAACAAAGGCAATGCGGCAGAATTGGCAATCCAAATACAAATGTTGGAAAAAGAGCTGCAAGGAATCATCAGACAACTGGCAGACAAGCAGGAAAAGTTGCAGACGGCTGACCGGCAACTCATCGAACTGAAAAAGGATATGGGAGCCATTGAAGAACGTACCGAAGAACTCAAAGAGGAGGCCTATCAATATTCCCGTGATGTACACTCCAAAGTGGATAGCTTGTTTAAAGACGTCCTACTGGAGAGTGTAATCAGCGAGTATCGTAACGCATCGGCACAAATGAATGTTTCAGAACGGCAGCTCTTTGACGGTTCACTGGTACAGTCTATCGCCGAGCGGGGTACGGAAATCATGCACTGTGCGACAATGCTATTTCTCGGAATGGTAGATGATGCCACTACATTTGCCGAATCACATGGTGGTGGAGGCGGAGGGAGTGACCTCAAATGGGGACGCGACGAGGACGAGGACAATCGAGCATGGGCACTTCGCTGTATGAGGATGGCGAGCCGCATGATGCGCTCGACTATCGGCAAGAAATCTAAACGGTAAATGGCATACGCTTTACACCAGATTAAAAGTATAACTAATGAAATCATTGGAATATGACGAAACAAATTATTTTCATCTTCGCTTTGCTCTGCACGTTGCAGGCACAAGCAAGTGTACAACCCGTACAGAAGGACACTGTACGACACACTATTCATTATGAAGTAGCGGAATTGCTTCAACCGATGCAGCCCGTCTATCTCAACGGGGTGCTACTTCCGGCATCTCGAACCGGCAACTGGTTTGTTAGCATATCCGGAGGTGCGACAGTTTTTCTTGGTACACCTCTCGGTTGTGAAGACCTTTTTGGACGAGTGAAACCTTCGTACAGCCTCGCCGTCGGCAAATGGTTTACTCCTTTGGTCGGCGCAAGGGTAAATTATAGTGGCTTGCAGTTTAAGGATGCACAATTATCTACGCAGGACTACCATTATATCCATGCAGATCTCCTGTGGAATCTCCTTGGACGCAGATATGCCCGACAGGAACAGGTACGTTGGAGGCTTGCACCCTTTATGGGTGTCGGTCTGCTACATAACGCCACCAACGGGAACAATCCCTTTGCGCTTTCTTACGGCATACTAACACAATACCGTATTTCCAAACGGGTTAGTGCTATGCTGGAACTCTCTAACACAACTACATTCCAGGATTTCGACGGATATGGCTATCCAAACCGTCTGGGCGATCACATGCTTTCGCTGACTGCCGGATTCACCTTTCATCTCGGTAAGGTCGGCTGGAAGCGCGCAGTGGATACGGCACCATACATCCATCGGAACGAACTGCTTGTCGATTATGGCAACTTCCTTTCGGAGGAGAACAGGCGTTATGTGGGACGTCACAATCAAGATAAGCGAACGCTCGTGGAATTAAAGAAAATTCTGGAAATCGAAGGACTACTCGATACATATAGCCATATCTTTGACAACGACGATATAACCGGATGCAGATATCCTATAAATAATTATAGCGGTTTGAACTCGCTTCGTGCAAGATTGAAGCATAGCTATTGGGACGGGTCGTCACCTCTTGACACGACTATTCTTCAGACAGAGAATGGAAAGCCATCATATAATTACACGGCTTCCCGAAATGTGCAGTCCGCCCATCAGGACACCCTCGCTATGGATTCCACGGTTCTTTCATACGCTGATGGAGAGTGCATCGGTACACCCATCTATTTCTTTTTTGCTCTCAATACGACACATCTGACGGATACCTCACAGAGGCTTAATCTTGACGAACTGGCTCGTGTAGCTAAGAAATACAGTTTATCCGTGAGGGTAACTGGTGCTGCTGACAGTTCTACAGGAACATCAAGTATCAATGATTCTTTGAGTATATCGAGAGCAGGTTTTATTACCGCAGAACTGGAACAACGTGGAATACCAGCCAAGCGGATTATCAGAGTTAGCAAAGGTGGAATTGCCGACTATACGCCCGTGGAAGCCAACAGACATACGAAAGTGGAGTTGTTTTTTCCAAAAGCGAAATAGAAATTTCGCATAATTGATGTTTAACTTTGTCATAATCAATGAAGCCTCTCCGCTGTGAAGCGAAGAGGCTTTTTCGATATGGTACACGTGAAGTTCGCCATTTTCCTACTGTCAGAACCAGAATGAAAATTATTTCGATGCTTCGAGTGACTCTTTTCTGAACTGTTTGAGAAGTTTTTCAAGTTCAAGTGATACTTTGCGGGCACGAGTTCCGGCAGCTTTGTTGCTTTTCTCCATCTGGAGGTTGGCATCTTTTGAGAATTGATCGAACAATTCACAGATTTGTGTAAATGTTTTTTCCATTGTTATGTTCTTAATATTATATAATACGCTGGCAAAGATAGCAAAAATATTTTTTTAGGACTTATATTAGCTCTGTTATATATTTCGCCTATAATATGATACCCCTTTTTATGTTTTTCCATTCTGAGTATTCCCTTATCGCACCATCGGCAAATCTGGCCGAAGAGATTTTATATGCAAAGGTACAGTGTCCGGACGATTGTCAAGCACCGCTATGCTAACGGTTCCTGGATATTTTACGGCAGCCTTCCTCAAATCAAAGATTGACTTTCAGTCCCCTTCTCATTGCAAGGTATAAAAGGACAAGCCTGCTTCTGCTCTTACATTCGAAGGTTGGGTATTCCGTTCCATTCCATTTACTGTTTACTTGTCTTATCGCCCTTATTCCACTGTTAATCCTGCATAAAAATCAATCCCCGGCAAGAAGCCGAAAGAGCTTCAAGCAAAGGGAAATAATAAATCAAAGAATATGGGAAAATACGATTTTATCAAGTTGGGTAATCTTCTTTATTGGCATGACCCAGATAGTGGTCTGTCTAATGGGGTTTACCAAGTGGCTTCTATTCCGGAAAACATTGAAGAGGATAGCGTTATTTTGATTGCATCTGATACTTCGGAAGCGGAGGTTTTTCCTTCTGAATTATCACCGATACATACCGGTAGAAGTCATAAAGAAGACTTTTTGCGTTGGAAAACAGAACGTGAAGCTGAAGGTATTGAGTTTTACGACCACCTTTCCAAGGTGATGGATACGGAAAACGACTTGAGTGTGGGAGATATGGTGGCGTTTACAAACGATTATGGAGTGATATTTGGACCTTGTGAGGTCTTAGCTTTTGGGAATCTCTGTAATAGTGGCAGATGTGTATATATTGACAGTGATTCTTATTGGTTTCCTAACCGTCCCGACCAACTCACCATCATGAGAGGTGCGGAATGACAATAACATATCCACCTGTAGCCAAAGCGGGTGGATAGCATTTCCTTGTATTGTATATTCAGCCCGATTACTCTTATAGCCATGCTCCACCGAACTCCCACAACCGGTCCTATTCCTTTTTTACTCGTCGTACTCCGTTTCTAAACAGTATAACACATTTATTGGCCTGACATTCTTGAAATTCACAACGGAAACAGCTTGGTTTCCGTGTGATGAAACACTTGAACTGGTATGTGAGAAATTCCCAACACTATGTTATTTCTATCAATCGGAAGAGTCGGGTCTGGCGGAGTACTGGACAAATGACCAAGAGGGTAAATACTTTCCCGACAAGTACATTGCAGACCTATGTACTCCAGACGACAAATGGTACAAGGAATATTTTGTCAACCAGACAGAAGTATTCAAGTGGTTTGAGGTGATAAGCGGTCAGTCTGTCGAATCAATAACAGAAATTCTTGCTATTGCCGAACAACGGAAAGATGAAAACGACAATTCTTTCTGTAACATCTATGAATATGCCGCAGGCTAAGACTAATCCGATGCAGAAAACGAAATGACGGTATGCTGACAGCGTGCAGCGAACTATCATTATCCGATAAGCTTCTCTGATTTGCCATGCAGATTGGGGAGACTTTGTCGCCTTCAGTCCTTTTATACAGTCTCAGAGTGCTTCTCCAGTCTTTTATATTCTTCCAATCCGGATATTCTTTATATCGCACATCGGCAGTTCTTATCTGAGAGATTTTGTATGCAAAGATACAGCTTTAGAATGGTCGTCAAGTAACGCTGCGCTAACAGTTCCCGGATACTTGTGGCAGCCTTCCGCATATCGAAGATTTGGGTATTCCACTTCATTCCATCCACTGTTTACTTGCCTTATCCATCCTTTCCTTGCTGTCAATTTCGCATAAAAATCATTCCTGACAAGAAGCCGGAAGAGCTTCAAGTAAAGGGAATAAAGTTTAATCATTTAAATTTCAAAATTATGCACAGCCGAATTTTTCAGATTTCTAAAATGTGGATAGAAAAAGAAAACTATCTGAATGAAGACACTCTCCATCAAGGAGATGGCAGTTTCTATGACTATTGTGCGGAGATAGATGACGAAGAACGTAAGGAGGATATTCGTTATTTGGTCAATACTGCTCTACCAAAAGATATGTTCGAACTTGTAGGTGATGACACCATACGCTACATTGGTGGTGTGGAACAATGGAAAGAGAACTTTGTGACTAACATCCGTAAGAAAGCTGAAGCTATTACGACGGAAAATATGTTGGAGTTTGTAGGCCCTGTTTATCAACTTGAAAAGGCATTGGAAAATCCATTGGATATTGCGTATCATTTCTATTTGGACGGAGAGGGATACCAGTCATTTGCCGAAAAATCTTTTGCATTTATGGAGTTTGTCTGTACGCTTGAACCGGGAACGATACTCTATATCGGAGGAGTCATCGACTATCACTTCTGATACTCCATATAATTTTTTTAAAGCCACCCGCAACTCAAGCGGGTGGTTATCATCTTCCTATATAACAGTCCGGTTACTTTTATAGACCATGTTCTGCCGAACCTCTGTTACCAATTCACAGCCTCTTTTACCGATTCTATATTACCTGTTCTAATTGTATTACATTCTCACAGTCCCGACATGCACCATTGTTTGTTTCGTGCGCAAAGGTACGGTGGCAAACGATGTTCAAGTACCGCTGTTGCTACCTGAAATGAAATTTGACGTAACCTTCCGCAATCACAGATTCCGGTATTCATAAAATTTCATTCCGGTTACTTGCTCATAGTTCTTGCATCCACCGTTGAAAATGCACATGAAACAACCTCTTGGGTAAAGTCGGAAGGCTTCAAGAAGAGGGAAATAAAAAACAACTTAAAAAAATAAATGCAATGAGAACTAAAACACTCTACAGATGCGATGCACAGAAAATAGACATCAGTCGTTTCCCTAACTTTCACATAACAGGAAGTATAACCGGAATGAAGAAACTCTATTATGGCAAGGATGCTCTATTGGTACGTTGCGGAAGCTGGATTTACAACGTGTCAAGTGAACCCGAAGTTTATTATAATATAGCACATTAGTAGTATGAAAAAAGGTTATAAAAAAGATTTTCAGAGTTGGAAAGGTATAGTAACTCTAAAATTACTTTGCTGCAATATAGCAGCAGGTCGTTTTGATTGGAAGAAATATTGTACGCCACAGCCTTATTGTGGTCAGGAGATTTGCGTTATACCGCTACATTGTTCTTATGGACAGATAGGCTACACTGTGTATTTCCCTTATTCTGATATGCCGGAAGTGGAATACGATTGGGAAATGAACAAATTAACTATTGATAAAGAGAATTGGGAGAATTATTTACAGAATTAATATTAAAAATATGGCACAGAATTTTTATACCAAATGGCAGAACGCAATCCTTGCAGATGCAGGAGTCTATGTTTCAAAAAAATACCGCAGTTTCCAAACGGCCTTAGTACGTGAGATTTCCAAGTACGCAACAGCCGTTGGCGCAAAAGTAACATTCAACTTAAAGGGGCATTATAATACCTCTTGTTTCATAGAACGTAACGGTAAATTCGTTTACATCAGTCACTCTTCCGGTTTGTCCCGAATGGGTAGCGGTGTAAAAATAGAACTCGATTCTTTCTTAATCCGGACAGCCCAACACGCGAAAGATTACAGAGGGGGACATAATCAGTATTGCGATATAACAAATTTACAGTCTATGATAGATAATTTGTTAGAGTAATAAAATAAATTCAAGAAAAGGTACGGAGCAAACAGCTCCGCATCTTTTTCCGTTTTATCGGCGCATTCCGCCGCTGTACTCTGCTTCTTGTAGCTCTTCCCGGTATTCCTCCATATTATTCAGCTTTTCGTTCACGGTTTGCAGGTTGGCATCCAACGAAGCATTATGGTCGTATGGGAAACGATGTTGTGCGACAAGTCCCGCATTAGTAACTGGCCCGATATCTATCATGTCGGATTCTTTATTATAGCTGACATACAGCACATCACCATTCGGCATTTCAAATGCAGGAATCTTTTGTTGTGTCATGATAGCGAATTGTTCCGCAGCCATCTCCTTGGCTACCCCTTTTAACGTATCTCCAGCATGTTCGATACCATAACGCCTGATATGGTCGCGTACTTCCTTTTCCGTGAATTTCAGCATCACTTCATAAGTTCCTCCGACACTCCCATTGTACACCACAGCAAAATCCTTGTCCTCAATCAAAAGATTGTCTCCTCGGTTCTGTATGGGAGAAGAATAAGTATATTCTTCGTTAATGCCGTTACCGTCATAATACTCCTTGGCGAGAGTCAGCAGTCCTTCGTAGTCCCCCTTATCCTTGAATGCGTCCAACCGCATCGTGTCATCGGTAAGCTGAAGATAGGCCACGGAAGAATAATACACTTTTTCTTTCGGTGCTACTGTTTGCTCTTCATCAATGTTCTGCTCCAATTCCAGTGCAATCTTATCCACCTTTTGGGTAATCAGAGAAGCCGCTCTTTTCACATCCAACAGAGTTGTCTTGATGAATTGTGGCGATTCCTTCAATTCGTCGAGCCATCCTTTGAGGTAGGCACAACTGTCCTCTTTTATATGTTTCGTCATGCCGTAACGTTGGGCAACCAATGCGCTGCCTAACTCGGCTACCAATTCTTCGCGCGCATACTCTGCCGAGCCGAAAGTTGTCGGCTTGATACGGTCGAGAACTCCTTCCGCACCGGTCGAGTGTGTCATCTCATGGAATAGTGTTCCATAGAACGCCTCTCCAGATTTGAACTGTTCCTTTTCCGGCACAACGATTTCATTTCTCGATATAGAGTAGTAAGCGTTATCCTGATGCTGTGGTTTGATCGGACAAATCCACAGATTGTCCTTTATCAGCGCATCGACGGGAGCGAAGCTGAAATACTCTCCGTTCTCAATATTCGGTAGCGAATACTCCTTTTCGAGTTTTTGCCACAGCTCCGGTCTTGCCTCCTGCAAGTTGGTCTGTGCCACGTTAAAGACTCGGAATACCTGCATCTTAGGATAAACATTGTATTCCTTCTTCTCGTTATCAGATAGTTTTTTGTAGTCATCATACTTAATCTTCTCACCAGAATCCTTGTGTATGCAGGTGAATGTAGTCAGCATGATTGGGAATGATTTCTCTCCACGAAGTACAGAAACACGAGGTTTCTCCTGATTGTCCTTATCGGATTTGTTGAGCCGTTGTACACACTCAAAAGTGCAGAAGCGCGGAATCTTGTAACCTTCCTTTTCACAATGTATAAGCAACATAATGGCATTCATACCATTATACTCGCGTCCGGAAAGATTGCAGGGCCATTGTAACGCTCCTTCCGTGAACCATGGCTTTCTCCAATCCTTACGGATACTCTCGATTTTCTCAATCATCATTTCAGCGAAGAGGTCTAATGCTTTATCTTCGCTGTTCGGCCCGTCCGTGTGCTGTTTTTTATATCCGGCCATATCCTTTACTGATTGGAATTAGACGAATCTGCTACATACTGTACAAGTTCTTCCACTTTGCATGAAACATTCAGCTTTCCGTTATATGCCGAAAGGGATATTTCACCTTTGGCATCCACTCGCACGCCCGGCTGTAACCATGCTTCGCGTTCTTTGCCAAAACAGAAAAAACGTACCCATTGGTATTCAAAGCCATCCTCTACTTTCTCCGTACTGAATGCCGAAAACATTGTGTAAGGCTGGTCTTTCTTATCCCTTTTTTCCTCGATATGCTGCCCGACCTTACCTCGAAATACTAATTCGCCCTTGACCGTATCTTTCGCATCTGCCGTAGCTGTACGAATTTCGTTAATAAAAAGATTGAAATAAAGTTTGTCACCACGGTGTTTGAGATACATTGTCCCCGAAACCTCGATGCGGGAACCATTTCGATATTTGGAAACCTCCTTTCCGGCAGTATCTTTGCTGACATCCACCTCAATAGGCATAGTCTTCCCGTCAGTGTCAGGGATCATTACTCGAAGAGGAAAAACCAGGAACGTTTTCCCTTCCTTATTGGTGCGTATCGACGCATCACGTCCGATAACGCCACATACCGTAACATTACATTTTATCATTTCTATTGTCTTTTAATGTGATACATAATCACCCGACAACTGTGTTGCCATGATTTGTTGTTGAACTGCTAAATCATTGCTCTTAATCGGGTGCTCGTATCATTGCCCAGATCAGCCATCCGGCAAGGAACAGTTGAACGCTCACGATAATGAGCGTTGCTACCCAGCCGAAGAGTTGGTAGCAGAGCAGGACATACAAGGCAAGGTAGGACAGTCCGAACAGACATCTGCATAGCTGTATCATCACGCATTTTACCATATCGCCACGCTTCTATCTTTTTAGGTTCTCTGTCTGTCCCTGCTGTTGGGACATCCCTTGTTCAAAATTCTGTGAAGCCGCTTCCGAGAGGATAACCGTATTCAGCATACCGGTTACACGTATCCTTTTGGCTTCTTCTGTGAGAGTATTGTTATTCAGTGTTGCCGACAGACGGCTTAACTCCGCAGTAGTCAACTCACGTGACATGCGCAGTTCTCCATTGTTCACTCGCAGAATAGCCTTTCCATTTTCACTGATTGCCAGTTCGCAGTTTTTCATGCCCGGTAATAATGATTTCAGATTGATGCGTCCACTATCCATTTGTTTGGATATGGCAGTCTTTTGCTCCTCCTCGTTCTTGTTGTCGATTTGTACGGCCAATAGCATAAGGGAACTAAAGGCTGTCATCGCCATCTCTACTATAGGGTCATTGCATCCTGACATTCCCACACCGCTATCCTCTGACGAAAGCAACTTCTTCATCCATCCGTCGGGCGAAAGGTTTTTGCCAGCGGCATTCTCTTCTGTTCCTTTATATCGGGTGAGCAGGCTGTTCCCGTTGTGCAACACTTCCAATTTGATATTACCTTTCTGTGCGATTTCAGTCAGATAAGCCGCAGGGTCGATGTCACGCTTTGTTCCGTCTGCATAGAAGTTTGTCACGCCGAAATGTAGATGTTCGCCCGTTGTACGTGTACCTGTGTTGCCCGATGTGCCGAGCTTCCCACCGGCTTTTACTACATCACCGACCTTTACAGTAACCTCCTTAAGGTGCATATAAGTACATTGTACCTTGCTGCCATCCGTTCGGGTATATTCCACAGTCAGCGATTTCCCACCGGGCGTGTTCTTATTCTGATTCACAGCCACCACCTTCCCGTTGTTCTCAGTAGCCAGTACCGCATCGCCATTGCAACGGATATCAATTCCCTTGTGCATCTGTTGTTTCGTGTTGTCCATCGGATCTTGCCGCATACCGAAAGGCGAGGTAACAAAAAGAAACTCTTCACGCTCTACCGGGAATGAGTACTCCGCACCATACTCTGAATTTTCAGACGTTCGGAGAGGATTATGTTCCGTACCGAACCGCTTACCCTGTGTCTCCATTTCCTGCATCACCAGTTTGTCATACTGCTGTAAGCCATTTTGCTCTATAATCCGTTGCAGACTCTCGGCATATTCTCCGCCTGTGGCATAACCGGCCTGTTCGATATTTTGTGTCCAACCCTTGTAATCGTCGGGCGAAAGTGCAAAACATTGGGCATAGCGGCTGTTTTCTTTTAAAAAACGGGAGTGGTGTTCGTATGAATCACCCACACTGTCATAACTGCAAAACTTCTCATTCGGCTTATCGTCAGTATATATACCATACCTTCCTCCTTCGGCAATCCATGCAGGCGTAGCCTTGATGCCAAAATGATTGTTCTCGTTCTGCGCCAAACGGCTTTGCCCGTTGGAACTTTCCAGTATGCCTTGTGCCAACGTCACGGATGCGGGGATTCCGTACCGGCGCATCTGCTCCATAGCATACTCTGCATATTTCATTGCGTATTGTTGGTTCTTGCTCATTTCCTTACTTCTTATCTATGAAAACCTCTGTGTGTTTCTTGTTCCTCCATGTCACTTATAGCAACCCGTGCCCCGGCACGGACGAGCTTAGACAGATAGTTGTCGAGCTGCTCCGTTGAAAATTCCGTTGAAGCCGTAATGTCCCCTTCTGGATACTCTTTTAGGGTTATGCCCAATATCTTTGCACCCTGTACCGCATCTTCGTTATAGAGCCGATAACCATCTTTCGTGCGAAGCAGTTGCAAGGCATCGGGATGATTCGCTTTAAGTTTGTCCCACAACTGCCGTTCCGGTGAAATACCCTTGTTGTCTGATTCCGTCCGTTCCTGCGCTACCGTTTCTATCGGCCACAACTCTGCTTCTTTCTGTTGTTTCTCTCCGGTGTGTGCCTCCTGCGATTGTCCTTTTTGTAGTACGTCTGCGAATAAGGTAGCTGCCAAATGACGTTTGTAGCTGTCACGCTCTTCCGCTATCCACATCCGCTGCCACTGTTGTGGAGTGACACTTCGGGCAGGCTGTTTCTGCCCATCAATAGTTGCGACGCATTGTATGCCGTCTTGTTTGGTTTTGAAAACCGAAACACGCTGGATACGGTTCAAGTCTATTTCCGGCATTTCGCTGCTGAACAAATCCACCTTCAGGTCAGGTTTGACCTCGGCCAGCGCATAATACTTGTGCGCCAGTTCCATCCGAACCTTACCGATGTTATCCATCGCTTGCTTGAGTGTTGAAAAGAAGCGGTTTATATCTTCTTTATCAGGATAGATGCTATATCCGCTCTTATTTTCGGGTTTGATATAAAGTGCCCATCGTTTCTTATCATCTTGAATCATCTCTACGTGGTCAAATCCGATCTCATTCGCCTGTTTGACCGCTGACGCCACGTCCAGTGTGGAGAGCTTCTCCATCGCCCAGTTCTTCAGCCGGGCCAGCATAATCATCTTCTCGGCAAAATAACTGTCATCGGGTCGATAACCTAATGCACCATCCGTATTGTAGAAGCGTACCTGCTCGATTCCATCTTTCTGCAACGCTCGCATGATACGTCCCTTGTTCATTCCCGGTATCTCGTTATCTACCTCTGTAGAAGCCCCTGCTGGAAGAATTACATCTGCGGTTTTTGCCTGTGGATCAATAACAAGCACAATTTTTTTCGTTTCTTTATCCGGATGCTGCCGAATCTCGTTTGACACAAAATAATGTTTGGGCATTTGCTCCTGCATGGTTGAAGTGTCTCGCCGGTTGCGCATGGTGGCGTATTCGATTTTCTCGCCCCGTTCCGCTTTATTGATTACTTCGATGGCATTGTTCACGTCACTTTCGAGAGCGTCCATCAAGTTCGGGTTCTCTTTCAGCTCCCGGCACCAGTATTCCACTGTCTTCAGACTTTCTTCAGACAACCGTGCTGGCAACCCCAGTTCCAACATTTTAATCCCTGAAGCCAGTTCCACTACCAACCGTTCCTGTCTGACAGCATCCTCCGAAGGAGCCACACCGTTCTTCATCACCATACCTTCACGCGCTAACCGTTGTTGGTGTCCGGTAGCACTCACGATTTGCCGCAAGGCTTCCTGTATATAGTCGTGATAATGTCTGAACTCTCTTTGTCGCGGCATATAGACCGCATCCTTATCTGTTTCGTAGTGGGGTACACCGCTTCCATCCAAACGAACAGGCACAAGGTTGTCTCGCATCCTCAGTAGGAAGTCGTTGAATTGAATATGCAACCGTCGGTTGTCAGCTTCCGTATATCCTCTTTCCACTGCACTTCCATACCGCCGCAACGTCGTTTCGTATCGCTCCTTATCCACGTAGGGTAGTGTCGTCTGGTCAATGTTGAACAAAGTGCGAATTTCACGGTTATGTATACCTTTATATAATTTTTGTTCCTCTTCATACAGTTTCATGTAGTCATTACGACTGATAACCTGTTCTGGATTATTGCGGTGAACGTACTTGTTCCAATTATAAAACAAAAATGGAACGCCTTGTTCATTCTCACGCACCGAGGCTCCTTGTGCCTTGGCATCGCTGAATAGCGTGAACTGGTTGGTTTTGCATCCATTTTTATCAGAATGCAGCGTCATGAATAGTGCATTGAATGCGCTGACAGAAACACCCTTTGGATAGAGGCGCGGGTATCCCTTTCCTGATGCGTTGAGCCAGTGTCCACCGGCATTCGAGGCTTCACTCAAAGCCGTAGAAAGCAAGGTGATTTGTTTTTCCTCGGCTTTCTTTTCGATTTGCGATTTTTCTTTCATATCGTTTATTTGATTATAGGATTATTGAATACCCCGTGGGCGCACGATGGTTTCCAGTTTTCCGTCCTCATAATTCCGTGCGGCAGCCTGGCGAAGCTGGTCGTTCTTGGCAAGGACAGCATTTGCCAGCGTGTTCAAAGGCAATGCCCCGGTACGGTAGGCTTCTGCTACAATCGGTGACAACTGGATGGTACACGGTACTCGGTCTATCGTGGCAATCAACGTACTATCTTGCAATACAGGGTTTACTATACGTGGGTTCAGAGTTTCATTTGTATAGCGTCGGTACTGCACATTGTTCTCATTTGTTACGTTCAGTTTTCCCTCTGTTCGTTCTTTCAAGGCTTCGTGTCCTGCCTTATTCAACAAGTTCATACCTCCCAGGCCTATCAGGAGCATTTTCAGCAACGGGTTACGCACAAACATACCCGCCACAATGCTCGCTATCGGTAACATATTGTCTTCCAAATGCAATGATTCTGTCTTGCCTGTGAATATTCCCAGTAGAACATCAGGGAGCATGGCCATTACATAACCGAGATTGCCTGTGATATTACCTATGCCATCCAGTCCCAGCATACCAAGCAGTCCGCCCCAACCGTTTCCGTTTCCCTGTGCTACTTGCGCACTTTGTATCGTTTGTACATGTTGTTCCGCATCATTGGCAGGAACAACAGTTTCATGCTTCTCTTCTTTCATAATTTCATCCTGTTCTGTCCTGACCATTTTCGCTTTGTCACATTGTTCCAAAGACTGCAAGTAGGCTTCTTCCTGTCCGGGAGCAACAACAATCGGCACATCCTTGTACCGTTCCTCATATTTCTGTTCTTCCTTGCTCTGTACATTCGGCCACAATAAACCGCTATTCTGGTTTTGTGTCCATTCCATGAAGCCAAAGTCCATGACAGGGATTTTCTTTTTCAGTTGCTTGTTGTCTGTACCAATCGCCGTGTTCTCTTTGATTTGTATTTGGGCTGCCTCTTTGCGAAAATCGTCGAATACGTTTCTGTCTCTGCCGAACACTCCTTTACTGATGCACTGTTCTACTGAAAGGGTATCAGGCTTCTTGCCTTCAAAATGATTGGTGATGGCTGCAATAGCCACATCTGCACCGGTAAACTTTGCCAGTGCCGTCCATGAACCAGTACCACCCATCATCAGGGTATCTGCGGCTGTACCCAACATCCATCCCGTACCTTTTTCCCATCTGTTCGGGCGGTAAGCTGCTTCGCCTCGTGCCTCTATTTCATCGGTCAGCGGTGAACGGCTTAACGTCTGCGATAATCCCAGCAGACTCGATTCGGCAGCCTTTCGGATGATGTAGTCAGCGGAAGACTTGGGCATACGTTCTTTCACCAACCGGTCAATCATCAGTTCCTCTATCCGGTGGTCCATATAGGCATAGGCGAGGTCACAACCGAGCTGTTCTGACAACTCATTGTAACGTGCCCTTCCGATTTCCTGCACGACGGTATCCCGCCACTGCCCGGCCATATACGCAAGGTCTTGCTGCATTTCCTCGGAACCGGTAATCTCCGTCTTGCACATCTCGATATAGTCCTCTGTTGTTTTGGAGTTCCATTCGCCTGTGACCTTGAGTGCTTGATAGGGGTCGCTCATTGGTTGTGCCGAAGATGCCATCATACTGAGAATACCACCTAAAGAGGTGGAATATTCTTTCATTTCCTCTCCCTGATTCCGTATGAGGTCAGTCCGCGTTTTTGACATGATGGGTGCGATATGGCAGTTGAAATAGTCGTTCACGAGGCGTTCCATTTCTGCAAACCGTCCGCTATGCTTGATTCCGTCCATAGTGTATTATATGTTTATCCTATTCTATTCATTAATAATTGCTCTTTTGTCTGCTCGATGGCGTTGTGGTAAATTTCCATCTGTTTGGGATAAAACTCTTCCAGCCATACATCCTTCTCGATGTTGTCGTGAATGAAGCGTATCGCTTGTTCTCGCTCAATCTCCACCGATGCTTCGCCCTCTTCCCGGTTATTGAACCATGCTTTCGTCCACCAGCGCACACCGGCCCGGTCAGGATATACCGTGACTGCTCTCGGTATGTCAAAGCTCTGGATGTCTATGTCTAATTCTGCCAGTGGGTCAATGATACCACTATGGGTCAGGGCTTCGTCGTAGAGTTTTTTTTTACATCATCGCCCATCGTCGATAAGTACACGCCATGCCGTAGGGCAAGGTAATGCAGGAAGTCCGCAATGAGTAGGTTCTGCACCTTACAAGCAAGCGGCATTGCTTTATGTCCCAGTCCGAGTGGGTTGGATATACTTGGCATATTTTCATAGAAATATTCTTTGACTGCTCCCATTGTAAAGACATGGCGGAGTGACTGCTCCGTATGTGGAGGAAGTCGGTATGCACCACGCTGTAAGTCTTCCATGTAGTAGGGCAGGAAACGTAGCATCAATTCCTCTATTTCCTGTCTGTCCTGCTCGTAATCGGTGGTCAGTGCCATCTCCATGTTGGGAGATGTTGCCGCTTCGCCTCCATCAGCATGACACAATGCTTGGATATTCCCATACAGCATGGTTAGAAATTCCAGCGGATTCAGTTCCTCACCCTTGAAGCGTATCCCGATATGCAGCTTGTCACCGCTTAAAGCTACAGTCTGTCCGGCCTTGACACGCTGTCCGAACTGGGCGAAGACATTTGACAAATGCCCATAGGTCACTTCATACTCCCCATAGCGTATAGTTTGGCAGATGCCGAGTATAGGGTCATTGCCTATACCTGACACGATACCGCTGGCGACAGCCGCCAGCGTGTAGCACCGTACATCGAAGTCGATGCCATGATGAAAATATGTTTTGCCCGTTGTCGGATCGGTTTGTTCGCCGTAGCCGAGCGATAGTTTCACATCCTTGCCCTTTCGTTCTTCAAAAGGCATACAGTATCCACTTTCGGATTGCAGGATCATTTCTTCTGTATATTTCATTATGTGATTATATTTGATTCGTATTCTTATTCTTATCTTTTCATCCCTCCGCTATTCGTCTGTTCTTCAACGGGAAGAGCGGGTGTCTGTATTCGTTGTATGCTTCTCGTATCAGGTGTGCGGAAAATACCGGCATTGTTGCCGATAAGCATCATGCCGAGAAATGCACCGGCAATCTTGCCCAGCCAGCCGAAGCGTCCGAATATAAGAAATGCTGCTGCGACCAGTCCCGCTATACTCAATCCCGACACGTTACCCTGTCCGAGATTACGGAAAAAGTTACCGAACATATCGGAAACTCCGCCATTGGAGACTTGCCGTAGAAAATTCGATACTCCACCCAGTTTTGAGTCTATGCCGGCTACCGTACCGCTGACGGAACCGACTGCTTCTCCGGCTTTGCTTGTCATTTCTCGCACACCGTCCGCTGTATCTGCAAGGGTATCCGTAGCCGATTTCCCTATGACCGCATCGCTTACGATATGTACCACGCTCTTATCTGTGGTTAGTTTCTCCCAACCCACATAACCGACTGCACCGCCGATGGCTGCGGTCTTGACGGCTTGTCCTGTGCCCCGTAAGGTTTGTGAAGGATGCAGTGCAGCATGTCCCATACTTCTTCCGGTAGCTTTTGCTGCTTTGCCGCCATATTTTAATATTGAATCCCAAATTCCCATATCATTACATTTTTAAGGTCTTACATTCTTTCCAATCTGTCGCCAACGTCGCTTGGCTGCGTCCACGATACTACGTTTATCGGCTTCGGGATGTGCACCCTCGTCGATTTCCCGCCAAATGTCGCCCATTGTCGTGTACTTTACCGCTTTGGTCAGTCGTTGCAGCTTTGTGTTCATTGTTTTGAGCTTTGGACGGATGCCAAAGACAATTTCCATACGCTCTTTTTCCGTCATCTTGTTCTCCGAAAGGCACGCTGTGCGTATATCGTTCACAATTTCCACGCTGTTCATCATCAGTTCCCTATAAATCTTGTTGCGCTGTGTGGATAGGGCTACGGCAAGCGTATTGGCTGGACTTCGCTTCAATTGTTTGGTGAAGTCGCCCATATTGTCTGTCAGCCTCGATACCTCATAATAGAACCCATAAGTTTGCGCCGCATAGCAGACTATTGACCGGAAAGAGTTTAGATAGTTATTAAACTCTCGTTGCAGGTCTGTTGTCGCCTGCACTTCTTCTTTTGTCCAAATATGTCCGGTGGTCTGCATCAGCATGACCTTTTCCTGATTCTTCAGCTCCTTCTCTGCCTTTTCGGTATATACTGCAATCATTCCGGCCAGTACAGGGTCATTCTGCGCTTGTACCTCACCGATACCGGTAAGACACAGCAGTAATATACTTATCCAAATTGTCCATTTCATAACTGATATATTTTATCGGACGAGAGCTGCCGCCCTGTGCCAATGGGACAGAGCCATACGAGCTGCCTCACCGTTGTCACGGTCAAGCATTCCTGCCGTTACGTTGTTCCACACATCATTGAAAGTATAGTACCGTATGCTCAAATAGAGCAGATGCAACTTCCGGCTAAAATCCGATAGTTGGTCGTTCAACGCCCATAGCGTCTTGCTGCGTTCTGCCCCCGTAAGCATGTTTTCGTTGCTACCTTTGGCCACAGCGTCATTCAGCAATGTAAAAACAGAGACAAGTTCCGTTGCTGTTTCTATATAGAGGTTGTTCATGTTCATACTGGCCACAATGCCCTGCGGATTGTTTTGGATGGCCTTGCCTAATTTCCCCAGCGTGAGGAAAATCCGCACACCGTCATTGTAGAGATGCGTACAGGCTTTCAGTGATGAAGCGTAACCGCTTGCTGTCTTGAGGTAACTGTTGTACTGCTTCTCCCACTTGTGGATTTGGTTGAACTCGGTAGCGATGCTGTTTTGGAGCAAGGCTGTTTGTGTCTGTCCCTTTATTTGTTTTTCAATCTGCCCGTTTATCAGTTCGTTACCTTCGGCCAATGCAGTCCATTCCAACGGATTGGAAGCCGCAATTTGGGCTTCTGCCACCTGTGGAAGCAGGCATACCAGCGAGGCAACCAGCCCCAGACTAATGATTCGTGATTTCATATATTCCCTTTTTTCGTTTGTTAGTTTCTACCCGTTCACGGATAATTGACACGAGGTCGTCCCTATGAAAGATACCGATCAGGTCAAGACGGGGCGTGTTTCTGTCCATTGAAAGGATACGTACGGTTTTCAGCCCACAAAATTGTTGCAGCAGGCTTTGGTGCTCTTGAAAATCCACGATCCGATATAGCTCCATATAATCTACTTTGCGACGGATAATACCGTATTCGCTGACAAGTTGTTCCGTACCGATGCAATAACGGATTCGCCGCAGGTAGAGATAACGGTAGAGTAACAGTAACGAGAGCATCAAGGCAATTACTGTGGCAATAGCTGTCAATGGCAGCCCTTCCATGCCTCCGTACACCCATACAGTGCCGCACAGCACGAGAGTGGGCAGCTCGTTGATGATAAATTGCCCGGTATGTGGATGGATGACAATGGTTTTGTGACAAGTTCTCTGCATAGGTTTTATGGATTATCGGTGAAAACGGGAATGAAAGTCTTCTCTCATTCCGGAAAGAGAATTGGTTATATCCACTTCCAACCGGGCAAGTTCTTCCCGTATCTTGTACATTTCCTGAAAACCCTTATCTGACATTCCTTGGTCATTGGTTTCAAAGGAGAATATTACTCTGTCCGCACGTTCAAGACGCTTTCGCACAGCCTCATGGTCTGCTTCGTCGTATAATCCGTTTCGGATATGTTCCGGATTGACTTCGGGCAAATCGGACAAGGCATGATTCAGCGTGGCTTTACCGCTGATCTCCCAATCGTCAAGGTTGTCCTTTTCTGGTTTTATCCGTTTGCCGAGTAGCTGGTCGTTCCAATCCTTATAACCCTCTGCGGCAGATTCATACAAGATGCATCCTGTAGCTTCCGGACCGGAAATGGAAGCATCAATCGCTTTTTCGATGGCTTCCAGATTGCTTCTCATTTTCTCTAATTCTTCCTCACTGGCAGAACCTTCGTCACGAGCCATTTCGTACTCATCCATACAAACCATTCTCATTTCCTGTAGATAGCCGTCACCAATTCCCATGTCGTCACGCTCCCCATTCTTCAAATTTTGTTTTGCATCATTTATACCCAGAATGGCTGTAATCTTTTCAAAATTGAATGGTTCAAGTTCTATTTCATACTGTGAATAGTCTTTGCTGTTGTTCTGTACAATCAGTCTGCCGGTTTGTGACAGACAGGTGGAGAAGTTCCAGCCTGCATGAGTGAGAGCAAAGTGGATAGCATAGACTTGTCCGGCACGGTCATGATCGAAGCAAAGATGATGTGAGGCATGGGGAGTTGCTTTTATCGCTCCTTTGAATTGCTGCTGGCTCGGTGCCCCTCCGGTAGAGATGAATACCGCCTTTCGCAGATCCTTGTTCTGTGCCTGATGAAGTTGGTAATATGCCATCGCATCATAAGCACTTTCGAACCAATAGATATGTTTGGCGGAGGTGAGAGAAGTGCGGGCAGGGCTGGCAATCCACAGTCCCTCGCTTGAATTGCTCCCTGCGGCTTTGCCTTTGTAGCTGCCGCTCCCGTCCATACGGGCACGTCCTCGTTCTTCAAGTCCCACAATCGCTCCGTCGCCTTTGGGCAGGGTTAGTGGAAAGGACAGGTTCGTGTAGGTCGCACCGTCCTCCCGATGTTTCGTAGCCAGATAAAAATGCCGATGGAAGGCATATTGTGTATAAAGGTCGATACCTCGGCTTTTAAAATAAGGATAAAATTTTTTCTGCGTTTCCCGATTCTGCGGATTGAACTTATGAATGTCGTAATCCGCTATGTCAAAAGGCTTTACATCTCGCTTAGGGTTCACTATTCGGGTTTTCCGTTCAGTGACAGGAATGTTCAGTAATCTGTTACAGACAAGATTCACCAGTCTGTCCGGAGACATACCCGCATGGTACTCCGTGAAAAAGTGCGGATGCTCCTTGATGAAGGAAATGATGTTATAAACTTTCTGTTGTTGTGCGTGGAAACAGCATTTTCCTTGTTGTGTCACAATAAATTTGTCACCACGGATACGTCTGCCGTCGCTGTCCAAACGAACATACGAGGGATAGCGCAGACCGTCACGACGGTTCAGGTGATACCCTGCGTCAATCAATACGTCCTGGATGTTTAGTCGTTGCAGAAAGTCATCGTATGTAAGGTCTCCGTCTCTCATAGGTTTACCTCCCTCTTCTCATTTCATTAATATCTTGATTCATCTGTGCCTCGAAATTACGGATGGCCACATCTCTCGGTGTATCTACGCCGGGCTTGAAGTATGGATGTGGCGGTCCGCTGAAACGTTCGCCATAGAACTCCGGAGAGTGGTGGTGATGGAAGCCATGTGCGACTTCCGATGCCACCACAGCACCGGCGGTAAGGGCAGCGAATATCTTCACGCCAAGCCCCTTGTTCGCTTCAGGACGTGTCTTCATATCCACCTCGTTGAAAATCTTCGAAAAAAGTTTCATCCGGTGGTAATCATCCACAGCAAGAAACTTGTCGTAGTCTTTCTGGCTGATTTCGTGGCTGATGACCTGTCCGTCAATAACAGCGGACATCTTGTATTTACCCTCCGTCTGTGCCGGTTGCACGGCAATGTCACTGACCTCTACTTCCCGGCCATGTTTCTCCTCACGATACCAGCCTTTGCTTTCGTTGAGTAGTTGCAGGTCACGACCGTCCACGGCTGCACCGATACTGCCCTGTATGTATTCCTGCCGCATCGGAGTTTCTTGTTGCATGAATAATTCTTGTTCCTGCCGCTGCCGTTCTTCCAGTTCATGCCGCACTTCGGGATGCAGGCCGATACTGATGCGTTGTTCGCTGTTGAGCTGTTCCATCGTTACTTTATCGGCAAAGTCCGCTCCGATAATGCCGTTCAGCAGATCCAGCCGTTTCTCCACAGGTTGTTCCTCGATGGATGCGGTAGCCAGTTTTTTCACTTCTTCTTCCGTCAGGTCATAGACCATATCGGCATTGACACTTTCCGATTGTACGGTCAGTGTCCTCCGTTCCATATCCACGATAAGACCGTGCGAAGTAAGGCACTCCAACCATTTCTCGTTGGAAAAATAGACTGGTGAAGCAATCAACTCCTTGTATGCTTGTGCCGGTTCCTTGCTGCGCGGACGGCTGACAAGCGGTGTAATGACCTCCTGCAAGTTCTTCAATACATCTTGCTGTACAATGGGTTGCTCCTGTTGACCGCCTTTGTAGTAAAAGCCGTAGCCACCCGATTGCAGTTCGCCGGGCTTCATGCGCCCGTCTGGGCGTTCGGGTACGATGGATGGCCCCGGAAAGAAAAGCTGCCCACCAACTCTGCGTAGGTGGAAACCCCACTGTTCGCGTGGTGTCCAACCAAGGAATGGAGGGGGCATACCCAGTCGCCCCATGTGTCCGTACTCACCGATACCGATGCGGTAGCCATGTAGCCCCATCGCCACGCGACCGTTGGCATTGCGGGCATGGACGAAATTTTTCGGCATATAGAAATCTTTTCCTATGATACTCGTGAGTATGTTGTAGGCTTTCTTGTTGGCCGTATTCGTTCCCCAGTCCGTCAGAGCCAACATCTGTCGTTCTGTTATAGGATAGACCAATAACGGTGAATCATGCCCTTGCACAATCAGCCGGTAGCCGCCTCCGTCAAATGCGACATGGGCTTGAAGTCCGTTACGCATCAGTAGATTGCGCATTTCGGGTTGCAAGTCCATCTGCCGAGGATTAGTGTTTGTTCGTATCGTCATAGTCTGATGTTATGATGGTTACTTGTTATGCGTTGCCGTATTTCATAGCCGCTTCCAATTGTTCGTCTTTGAAACGGACAAACCCGGCGGCAGAATCTTCGCAGACGGTGAGTCCTTTTTCCTCACAGTAATGGGCGTACTCCTCCTGCCACTCGGCAGAAAAATGATTGATGTAATCGAGCCAGCCGTATTCGCCGCTCTGCATCTTCTCGACGAGAATCTCTTCGGGATAATATTTCTGTTGTGCCATACGCTTATATTAAATAGGTTTTATTTGTGAATACCTGCCATTCGGTTACGCTCACCGCTTTTCTTCTGTTCGTTCCACAGTTCTTCGGTGTATTCCTCCTCTGGAACGTAGTCGAGATTGCCGTCATCATCCATCACCCAGCAACCGTAGCAACCGAAGGTGTACTTATCCCATTCACGCTTGGGTTGTTCTTTCCATTTCTGCGCGTCACCTGCGCAGAAACGGATGCCCGTCTTGTTGTGAAGGTCGATGCCTACCGTGACAGGTTCGCCATCCACTGCCACCGTCAGAGGCTCACCATGCTGCATTCCGTTTACTTCTACTGTACCTAAGTGCATTACCTCTGCCAGCACTTTCAGGTTACGGGCGATGATGGGTGTCGGAACATACATCACCTGTTTTGTTTCCTCGTCGATTTGCACGAAAGCTTTACTGCGTCGTCCGTCTGCCATAGCCACGTCTGCAATGATGGATTTGCCGTCAAGCAACTGTTTTTGCTGCTCCTCGTTGTAGCATTCCAGTGGTGACGACTTCAGTGTGGGATAAAAGACCACATCCACCTCGCCGCTATCCATACGGATAAAGGCAAACCGACTGCGACTCTCGATTACTTCGCCATTCTCGTTAGTGACACGCATGGGCAGTACCGGCGAGTAGCCGCCTTTCCCGATTTCTTTCAGGATACACAGGGGCAAATCTTCAATCATTTCTTGGGTAAGCCCAAAGCGGGCCAATGTCGGATAAGGCAGTTCGTTGAACTCAAATTGTTCTTTTTTCATATTCTGAATGATGTTATAAAATTATACTCAGCAAATATAGAGCGATTTCTTATCTGATGACTAAAACATTTCTTTATAAGTGATTATAAAGTGGTATTTTTAAAGTTTTGAATATGATTTTTCGCAAATAATCATATTCAAAATTGATTAAATAGTTATATTTGGAGAGAAAACAGTCGGCAATGGACAGACCATAAGAAGAGCGTGCTAACTTTGCTGCCATGAGAAAGATTTTATTATTGATGATGACGGGTGTCTCATTATGTATCACGCCAGCCAAAGCACAATTCAATACCGTTGCCGTTACCCCAACACGCTACAAGATGGAGGTATTGGATATGAGGTTAGACCAAGCGGAACCGGCATCCGAAAGCGAGATTTCCGTACAGGAAGTTTCAACAGGTATCCCGGTATCCGCAGATATGGATAAGAAAAAGTGGATGGATCGTTACTTGAGTGTAAGTTACCCGTTACGTTATATCAAGGTCACTTCGCCTTATGGCTACCGTAAGGACCCGTTTACGGGAAAGAGTAAATTTCATGGCGGACTGGACTTGCGCGCACGTGGCGACAAGGTGATGGCCATGATGGAGGGTGTGGTCGTGAAGGTCGGACAGGACAAGACTTCCGGCAAGTATGTAACCTTGCGGCATGGTAGGTACACCGTCAGTTATTGTCATCTCTCTAAAATTCTTATCGTCAAAGGGGCAATAGTTCATCCTCGTGATGTGGTTGGCATTACCGGCTCCACAGGACGCAGTACCGGCGAACACCTGCATATCACCTGCAAACTCAATGGCAGGAGTATCAGCCCCTCGCTTATACTCGATTATATCCAATCCATCCGGCAGGAGTGTATATCAGCATTGGCAGGTTTGTAAAAGAGAAGTGAAAAGGGCTGAAAACATTCCGGTTACTTTGTCATCCGTTCAATAATATGGGCAATATGGTTGCCCCAGACGTGTATTTGTACAAGGAGCATCGAAGGCATGGAGAGCGTCTTGCCATAGAAGATAGCCGCCACTACTTTGCCACCGCACCGTTCTATCTCTTCCTTGTAATCCACCACGCTTTGCCCGGTTGTCAGCACATCATCTATGATGATAATCTCTTTCCCTTTGATTTTTCCGGTAATGAGGTAGTTTCGTTCGAGGATACGCTTCTCTCCACCTTTGGCCTCATGCAGGCTTTCTCGTGCATCGCAAATATCAACGTCGTACAGTCCTGAAGTTAAATCCTGTCGGTGCTTTCCGATGTACCAGTCGAGCCGTTTGAACCGTTGACCGTATTTTATCCAGTTGCTACACGGCATGAACATTATATGGTAAGGTCTCTTTTTCAGTTGCAAGGCATTCATACACGTTTTAAAGAACTCGATTCCGTGTATATCTCCTTGTTTGAACTGGTAGATGGAATGGCAGAAAGCCCTCTGTTCATCATTGAGCAGCGCATTGTATCGTGACGGATAGTAATATCCGTAAAAGGAGATTCGGATGCCTCGTAACTTGAACGGCTTATGGGGAGAATGGCCATCAAACCGTTCGGGATGCAAGAGACAGAACATACGGCAGGCTTCCCGATGACCGGCCATTACCGCCAGACGACAGTAACGTTCACGTTCCTCGCTCTTTTCGGTCAACCGTGCGGCGGCGAATGCCGCTTCTCCTGCTTTTCGTCGCCAGTAGCCGATAATATACCACAATGCCCCAATTGTGAAAAGCAGGAGTATGAACAATAGTCTTGCATTCATCGTATTTTTATTTGAATGAAGCAACCCGTTTCAATCTGGTTATTTACAACATTACGGTGTATTTCGACATAATCGGATATGGGGGTTGTGGCTTCATTACTTATATCAAATTCGTTTTCACTCACTTGCAAAGTTAGCAAAATCGTGGCACTAATCTAAAATAGCACCGGTAATTTATAAGCCAATCACTTTTATATCATAAAGTCTTACCCATACAATTTCCTCTTTTAATTGTACATGCTCAACTTTTATAGAAGATGTTCGCCCTGACCGGTACACGGCAAATGGCATACAAGTCTGCTATATGCTGTGTACCCGTCTTTGGGGTAAAGCAAGGACGATGGCACATTTGCCACAAGTGTCAATCAAGCCAACCTGTTGTCCTTGCAGCGACCTCTGCTATCTGTTCTTTTGTAACCGGCAATGCCGTCTGTTTGTTTTTATAGCTTCGCCCCACACCATCAGCGGAGCGTCACAGGACTTGTCCGCAAGAGACATTCACTCACCTTATGGCAGCAGAGCTGCTATGGGGTGAGTGAAAGACTCTTTACGGAAGCCAAACATGAAAAGACCGTACACCTCGGTCACAAACTGCCAAGGCTTACGCTTCGCCAGATTTGAGACTAAGTTGTATGGTCACTTCATCGGGAAGTTTGGACCGGCAAGCCACAGACGTTCCACTGCCCACCCATTCCTTTTATAAATCTTGCATCTATTCTACATGTCTATACGACAACCGCCTGTAGTAAGAAAGCATATTCTGTTTGTCGGTCAGCTCTGCCGTAGTCATATTTTCCGCAAAGTAAGCCGCCTTTTACCAAACATCAAATCGCCACTATCGCTGGAACGAAAAATCTTCCTCTGACACGTCAGAGCGTATTTCTTGTCCCCGTTTTGTCTTATCGGTATTCTTGGGCGGCAGTTGATGGCAGAAAATATCCCTCAGCAGGCTGAACAGCCTTCAAAAAGAGGGAAAAAGAAAAATTATCAGAGTTATGGCAAAGACGATAGACATAGAACTTCAAAAACAGTTGGACAAGCCACAGGCATGGTTCTGTAAGTATTTTCCTGCACGCATACGCAATGTGAGTGAGCGTGAGATAGCAGACCGCAAGTTAGTCTTTGATTTCAAGGATGGACGGGCATACGAAGAGGTTGCTCAACGCACGGCAGCCAACATGACCGAACGTTATGGAACATCATGTACTAACATTGTATTTTCTCCCGTACCGGCATCCACCGATAAGAAGAACGAGATACGTTACAAAGCATTCTGCCAAAGAGTATGCGAACTGACGGGAGCTATCAATGGTTATGACCATGTATCAGTGAGTGGTGAGAGGCTAACCATTCACGAAAACCGTAAGGCAGAGAAAGAAGTCCGTAAGGTAAACGTCATTGAGTTTGATTCGGCTTTTTTCAACGGCAGGTCTGTGGTAGTCTTTGATGATGTGATAACCAAAGGGCTGAGTTATGCTACCTATGCCAATCAGCTTGAAAGCCTTGGTGCTAATGTACTCGGAGGTATATTCCTCGCAAGAACCCATTACAAAGTGAAATAATATGACCCAGACAAAGTATGATAAGGCAGTGTCCGTTTGCTTCAGTGGACACCGCAATATTCCATTCCTATACAGGAAGCAACTGAAGCTGCAATTAAAGGCAGCGATAACCAAGGCATACGCTGGAGGTTATCGTCATTTTTACTGTGGTTGTGCCATGGGGTTTGATATGCTGGCGGCAGAAGTTGCTCTTGCGTTGCAGTCCGAATTGTCAGGTCTGCAAGTTATTGCCGTAGTACCGTATCGCGGACAATCCGAGCGGTGGAACGATGCGATGAAAGCCCGGTATGATACTATTCTCTGTAACTCGGATGATGTTATCATCCTGAGCGAACACTACTACCATGGCTGTTTGCTTCGACGCAACGACTATATGGTTTTTCACAGTTCGTCTCTTATTGCCTGGTATGACGGAAACCCCAAGGGTGGTACGTTTTATACTTATCGTAAGGCTACAGCGAATGGACTAAAAGTTCTAAATCTCTATGGCAGCTCAATCGTATAACAGCCATCTTGTTTTTGCATATTCCGAGCCGTAGCGGTGACTCCTTTGCCATTCATGTAAAGGCTGTTTTGTCAGCCATAGCGTGATATGGCAAAGTACGCTATTAGTTCTGATGTATTGCCCGGCTTTACCTATGTGCCGGTTTAGTTGGTGTTGCTGTATTTTTATATCTTCGGAGGCTCCATCCTCCTTATATCTTTCTCTACCTTTTTTAGTATTCGGCTTAAAAAGTAATATACTTGCCTTACTTTTCGCCTATTTAGCATGTTTAGGGCACGTCTTTTATAATAAAAGTGCAGCAATTGGTTGCTGCACTTTTGCTATAATATCTATTTGTCATATTAGACCTTCCCGTACACCGTCCTCATTTTTCCGTCCACCAGCACCTTATTTGACCGCACAATCCAAGCTCTGCCGTCATTCAATCCGCATTCCAATGCCTTTTCGCCGCCGCCGATTAGTACCGGAACGGTTGTCACTGTGATTTCGTCCGCCAGCCCGTTATCCAAGAGTAAAGCCCCGATTTCCTCACCGTAAGCCACCACCATACCGTCGCCGTCTTCCTTCATCTGTCTCAGTTCTGCCACTGCATCTCCTTGGATAAACTTCACTCGTTCATTCTCCGTCAGGTCGATGCCACCGTTCGTCACAACCAAAGTCTCTTTCGCCGTAATCGGCCAACCCAAATGGTTCATATAAATACGCAGGTAAGTTTCTTCGTCAATCAGCACACAACTGGAGGCATCCACAGCCGCATCAAAATGCTTGTCCGAAGGAGCCGGACAACCGTCGATGGACTGGTACACGTGCAAGGAAATCTGTTTCATATTCAATGTGTTTTTAAGAATTATGTCCACCTTGCACCCTAAAGGACAGCATGAACCCACGCTATTCCAAGACGTTCAGTGAACGTATAATATATATCAATCTCCGCCTGTTTCCAAGCCGAGTATGAATCTTCCATGTCACGACAATGACCGTACCCGAAAGTACCGTCTGCTGTCTTCATTTTGACAAAGATAACGAAAGATTGGCGGATAAGCAAACAAAAAACATTGTTTTTCTGGTTGCCTGTTCCGAACTGCATTCTGCCTTATCAAAAAGACTTACTCATTCCCTATGATTTAATACAGTCGTCATTCTGCAATTATCAAGAGATGGGCCAATCCATCCGATTCCACCTCCCTTTATAGTTCACCTTCCTCCGATATAGTACGGGCAATCCGTTCCGGTTGTCCGTTACCCTATTTTAACACCCCTGTTTTACAGTTTTATTCATCCCTTTCTATTTGATTGTCATTTATTATCGTTTTGCTGCTGCCGTGCGACCTCTCGTGGACTTATTTTCCCGCAAAGGTAATAGGCTGCTCCAATCTTGCCAATGCCGGCGTTCCGCCGCGAGTGAGCCGCAAAAATCTTCCTCTCCGTCTGTCGAGCGTATTTTTCCACATCAGCCTTGTCAGATTGTTTCCGCCACCTTTTGGAGGCAGAAAAATAAATCCCAAAGGTCGCAAACAGGTTGAACAAAGGGAAATAGTAACAATAAAAACAAAAATAACATTATGAAAACAGAGATTAGGCAGAATGGCAAAGTGATACTATCGAGTACAGACGATATATCCATTCCGATGATTTTCAAAAACTTATGTGGTAAGAACTTTTCTGGAAACGACTATCAAAACTATCTCAGAACAGTTTGTCAGGATATTGGTGTTACGACGGGGGCGATTGAGTATTATGCCGACAACGTTTTGATTGAGAAAGCAACTATTCCTGAATTTTAAAAACTATATACAATGAAAAGGAAAGAGAAAGCAGCAGTAGATGAATTTGTTGCCCTCGTAGGAGGCAAGACATGGGAGCCTGTACGCCATAAATGTATGGGTAAATGGAGTGGTATGACTGATTACGGTTTTGTCATAGACGGACGGATAACGCTCTTTGTTTCCAATAGTATGGCATACTTTAAGAAACGGATTCGTGAGTGGATTAAGTCGATACATACTTTTGAAGCGAAGAAAGATTGCTACCTCCGCTTGCTACGTGAACAAATTGAAAAGGACAACGACAAGGCAAAGGACGAAAAGTTAAATCCTGTCAGACTGATAGACATCGGTATCTTATCCCCCGAAAGCAATAGCCCGTTTGATTTTTTTGCCCCTTATGTGTTAGTCGAAATAAACGGCAGGCGGTTCAAGCATCAAACAGCGGAGTTAAGTTGCGCTATTATGGTGGATAGTTTGGCAGGATACCTTGAAGAATGCAACTGCAAGGATATATACACGGCAAGGGCAGTGCGTACACCTGACTACATTTTTTGCGGTGTGCGGTTTGACTCCCGTGATAATATGTATAAGATTGGAAAGTAGAGATTAATGATGTCTGAAGAAGTTATCACTTACAACGATAACTCCAGTCGTTTTATAGGACGGCATCAGCATTTGACCCACTAAATACATAAGTTCCCAATTTACGATTGGAGACTTATGTATTTTTCTGTATGGAAAACTAATCAAATAATCGCTGACTTATCATCCAGTCATTAAGCATGTCCGGATCTACACGATTTGTAAGATTCACATTTTTACTCAAACAACCGATTTTCTCACCTCTTAAATAAATAACTGGTGGGGTTAATGTATTCGGATTGTATGGACTTAACGATGAACCGGAACTTCCATATATGGAATACCGATTCTTGAAAGATATACTTGAAAAGTGACTACCGTATATATTCTCGTTGTTGGATATGGAATCAGGAGTAGATGTGTTCAACGACAATCTGCCTAAATACAAACCGTCATTTGCCAATAGAAACGATTCTTTCCTTGAAATTCTGGAATCTAAACCTATTTTATCCATTCCCTATGATTTAACGCCATTATTTAATAATGCCATAACGCCTTTTAGTTGCATTATCGAACACCTCTGTCTCTCTTAGAAACTGCATTACCCGTTCCCTGTCTTCGGAAATCAGGCAACCTTTCAGTTTACCGTTCTTTTCCGTGATTTTTAATTTTGAAAGTTCGAATATATCGGAACAATCCAGCCAACTGTCATAGTCCAGAATATCACGATAGTTCCGAACCATCAAAGGATATTGGCAGTCCAGTAGCTCTTCCGACCTCTTGGAAGAGTCTATTTCCGAATTTATCAGTAAGGCACCGATAGCGACACCTTCCGGAGTAAAACCGATAATAACAATATATTTATTGCGGTCTTTATATCCGTCTTTTAGTATCAGTCCGTCCTCTTCGTCCAAGGGGACATAAATAATGTCACCAATTTTGACTGATGACATATCTACTTGCTCAGCTTTGGCCATTATAGCTTTCAGCTTTTCCAATGCACCGGTTTTGTCGTCCATTTGATTTAAGATAAAGCGTTCTTGACAATCTGCTTTTCTCGGATATAATCTACCATGTCCTCGGTAGCTTTTCCTGCCCGGGCTATATCTATAATGGTAATGAAGTTCTTTTGAGGATCATCCTGAATGCGTGTCATCGCTTCTTCCCATGCCGAGTCGTGCGACAAATCGGACAAGTCATAAGGGTCTGTATCCTTATATTTAGCGATAGCAGCGTCAAGACAACGTTTGTTGGCACCTGATATATAGTCCATATCGGGTACGGCAGAAGTATATACCTTCTTGTCACGAACCTCTATGTCTGAAAGGAACTCGTCAAAATTCCCATCCAAGGGTTTGCCTTCTGCAATTTGCAGTGCCTTGTAGGTATAGGCTGGCACCGGGCCATGCTTCAATGCTCTGAAAGAGTCTTCGACAATCACTTTGCCATATTTGACAAGATGGTCCTGTTGGGCAAAATAAAGTATTTTAAATAACTTTATATAGTCCACTCCTTGAGTGAAACTCTGCATGATGTAGAGTACCACTGCTCTTATTTTAGCAATCTGTATAGCTGTTTTCATTTCAAAAAAATCTATGCGATTACAAAGATACAACTAATTTGCAGAATAATACGCTCATGATATAAAAAAATAGGGTGAGTATTTACGACAATGCCCTAATTAGGCTTGTCTGATTTATAATAACTGATAAAACAGTAACGGGAATAACCTTAATAGCTATTCCCGTTATTTTGTTATTATATGACTTCTTTTTACAATTGAGTAAATGTAAATATAGAAACTCCATTACAGTCAAAATAGGCATTTGAATGGTAATATTTGACTCCGTTTATTTCTGTGTGAAAATAATTATGCATTAAATGTATTGCTAATTGAGCGATATTACTGAACGTTTTAACACTTGTATCATTAAACAAGTTTGAAATCTCATCTAATCCATTATAAACATTTGTAATTGCGCCATTTTGGCTCTTCAAAATCAATTGTATCATAATTGTAAAATTTTAGATTGATATTTTCGGCAAAGTTACTAATTAAAAAGTATTTGTAGAATATGAATAGGATAATTATTTCAATCGAAGTACAAGACCACGGTGGTAAAGAGGTTAATATCATCGTCAGAGGAGAACGGAACAATCAGATAATGTTTGAAGAACTGTTTGATTATAAGGACGAAGATAAGCACTCTTTGCGTCTTCATCTTCCGAAAGGACGGTTTATGGAGAAGCTTCCGAAACTTGGCGAAAGTTTAGGTATTCTTTGTGTTCGTAAGCTATTCAATGATATTACGATACGAAGTAAAATGAAAGTCAACCCCGATTATAGAATTATTTTTGATAAATAAAACATTATGGAAGTTCAAACAACGTGGACTGTTTTAAGGCATGATCTCAAGACAAATGGTATAACGCCATGGAACTTATAGTAGGTTTCTTTTGTATTCTGTTTGCGTTGGGTATTTTTATTGCCACCGCTGTAATAGCCTCCCGAAAAGGACGTAATTCTGTAAACTGGTTCTTCTTATCTCTATTCTGGGGTATTGTAGGATTGATTGTATTAGCATGTTCCAAGCATTTAGAGCGTGAAAAAGGAGAAAGTGATACACTCAGGTATTATGGACTATCGTGCTTGTACCGTTTGTATTATTTGCTCAGCCGATAAACGAAAATACCAAGACAATCAAATTGAAAAAGTCGCCCCAAAATAGAACTTTCCGATAGCTATATTGAACAGACAGTAGATTTGAATGATTATTTCAATTCAAGTACTGGCTGGGATGATGATACGGATTGGAACTATGCAGGACTTGAAGATGAAGAAAGCCAAAAAGCTTTTGATAAAGTTCTCAAAAAGAATGGAATATATTGGAGCGACCAAAAGCAATGCTGGGTTAAGAAAGTAAAGAAAACCGCAGAGCAATCTCCCAAGGTCAAATTTAGATGAAGGCAGGATTATTTCTTGCCCTTCTTTTTAGGTTTAATATCGTATTTCAGAGCCTTCTGCATAAGAGCAGAAAAATCCACGAGAATTTCTGCTTGTTTCTTCAATTCTTTTGTAGGTAGAAGTTCGATAACCATTGCCTTTTCCATGTCTTCTATTGTTACTTGTTTTTTGTCAGACTTTGAAAAGTTATACGATAATTTGAATTGCAAAGTAACAAATTAAATCGTGAAACATCATCAAAATCTTTCATTATAGCGGAAGCAGAACTCATTAACATACCGTTGAAGGTATTTCTTGCTTGTATGGTTATATATTCCCGTCAAGCCACGTTTCAGAATATTCCAAAAATCTTCGATATTGTTAGTATAAGCATCTTCATCAACGTATTGTCCGTGATCGTAGTCAAACACGTAATGCTCGTATAACTTGCTAACGGTTTTGTATCCGCACCACTCATCTGAGAATAACGTTGCCGTGCGTTTTACGGTTTTGAGAACAGGACTGTCAATGATTTATAGGAAGTGTCACGGATTACTTTACAAACCACCTTACTGCCACGCTGAAGCACCCATGACGGGAACTTTATCTTTGAAACTCCTACCTTAGCACTTCTTTACTTTCTTGTTATAGTGCCGATTTTTATTCTTACCGCCCATGAAAGTTTCGTCAAGTTCTACTTCTCCGTCAAGTTTCTCTTCCATGACAATACCGAAGCATTCACGAATACGCTGATTCATGAGCCACGCAGTTTTATAGGTCACGGATATTCTTTTGGATAATTCGATTGATGAAATACCTTTCTTGCGGGATGTAATTTCATAGATAGCCACGAACCATTTCCTCAATAGTAATTTAGAGCCTTCAAACATTGTTTCTATTCTGACGTTGAAGCTTTTGCCCGTATTCTTACAGCGGTACATTCCATCGCCATGGTTATATATTTTGGACGTAGGGTCATAAGGAGAAACAGGAATACCATTTGCCCAGCGTTGCTGTTCCAGATACTTGATGCAGCTTTCCTCCGTAGGAAATGCTTCCAAGAGGTCATATAAGAAGGTGAATTTACCGATATTCATCTTACCAAAGTTTATAGTTCTTGCTATATATAACTCTGGTGAGAAAAGTAGCTTGGAAAACAGTGATCTGTGTATATAGAAATACCGCCCAAAACTCTTGTTCTGAACGGTATTATTAGCAAAGTTAGTTAGGGTAATGTTGTAAATAATCACCAAAAATAGTCCGTTGCATTTTTTTACGACATTTAATATAGTCGTCATTCTGAGTGTAATAGTCTGCAATTATCAAGAGATGGGCCAATCCACCCGATTCCACCTCCCTTTATAGTTCACCTTCCTCCGATTATAGTACGGGCAATCCGTTCCGATTGTCCGTTACCCTGTTTTACAGTTTTATTCATCCCTTTCTATTTGATTGTCATTTATTATCGTTTTGCTGCTGCCGTGCGACCTCTCGTGGACTTATTTTCCCGCAAAGGTAATAGGCTGCTCCAATCTTGCCAATGCCGGCGTTCCGCCGCGAGTGAGCCGCAAAAATCTTCCTCTCCGTCTGTCGAGCGTATTTTTCCACATCAGCCTTGTCAGATTGTTTCCGCCACCTTTTGGAGGCAGAAAAATAAATCCCAAAGGTCGCAAACAGGCCGAAAAAAGGGAAAAAAAGAAAGGTTAAATTATGAGTTACAACAAATTGAAATCATTGGTAGCGAACGTGGAAGCCATAGAAACGGCAATGAAAATCCAAGTTCAAGGCAGGCAGGCCACTGCGGAAGAAAAAGAAATTTTATCCCGATATTCTGGTTTCGGGGGTATCAAAGAAGTGTTGAATATAGGTACGGACAAGCCCATAGGCGGTGATATGCAAGAACCGATACAAAGATTGCAGGAGTTAATCAATGCTTACCCTCATTTCACAGAACCCATGCGACACAATGTCATAGAGGGTATCAAAGCATCTGTACTGACAGCATTTTACACTCCTAAATTCCTTGTTGATGCAGTGGTGCGGCAGATACACGCCACGTTCAGCGAAAACGGCCTCAAAATGCGTTCATTTCTCGAACCGAGTGCAGGTATAGGCGGTTTCCTGCCCATAGCCATGTCCGGCACGTATGACTATGCCATTGAGAAAGATTTCATTTCGGGGATGATACTTTCCCTGCTCCATGAGAACACGCTAACACGGACGGCTGCATTTGAAACCATTGGAGAACAAGGTTTTGAGCATACAACTTTCGATGTCATAGCCTCCAACATCCCGTTTGGCAATTTCCGGGTATTCGATGCGGAGTTGTGGAAGAAAGGCGGTATGTACGAACAGGCCACCAAGACCATACACAACTACTTTTTTGTCAAAGCGATGGAGTTGTTGAATGAGGGTGGGTTATTGGCTTTCATCACATCGAGGGGCATAGCCGACACGCCCGGTAACAAGTTCGTGCGTGAATATCTTGTAAATCATGCAGACCTGATAAGTGCAATCCGTCTGCCCGATATGCTTTTCATGCAGACAAGCGGTATAGAGGTAGGCAGTGACCTGCTGATATTCCAAAAGCACACGCACAAGACGGTACTCTCACAACGGGAACAACTGTTTTTACAAGTAGGCAGGGAAAAGGCGGACGCCATAGGCACAATGACCGAATACGCCAACAAATTGTTTACCATGCCGAAAACCACCCTTGCAACAGGTAGCCGCATTGTACAGAACCAATACGGAAAATATGTGCGCAAATACCAATGGCAGGGAAATGAAAATGCTATGTCGCAATATCTCGCCGCACTGCTGAAACTCGACTTTGGCCGATATTTCCGCAAAAGTCTTTTCACAGGGAACGGACAGGGCAGCGAACATATGCAAATGTCCCTTTTCGGGAATGTAGCGATGAAACAAGTAGAAAAAGGTAAACGAGCCTACACGGATGGGGTGGAAGCATGGATGAAAGACGGCGCAATGGTACTGTTTGAGGGCCAAGTGGGTACTATCCAATATCGAAAATCAAGTCTTTATCAAGAGGTAGCCATTGATTTTGTGCCGGTGGACGAGGGTAAGGTCAATACAGATAGGGCGAAAGACTATTTCCCTATACGCAAAGCATACTTTGAACTGTCAATTAAAGAGAGGGAAGAACAAAAAGAGGATAACGGATTGCGTAGAGAGCTGAACGCCCGATACGATGCCTTTGTTGCCAAATGGGGCTGTTTCCACGAGAACGACAACAAGGAGTTTATCATGCTTGACAGCCTCGGTGTGGAAGTCTTTACAATAGAAATGCAGCTTGGAAAAGATTTAGTCAAGTCCGACATCATGCGTGAACCTGTGGCGTTCAAGAAGATAGACCCGAACAAACGGCTGACACCGATTGAAGCGTTGGCAAGCAGCTTGAATTTCTACGGCAAGGTTGATATGGACTACCTGATGCAGTCCACGGACAGTGCCGAGGAAGAAATCATCGGCGACCTCAAAGGTGAAATATTTTACAATCCCGCTATCGGGGAGTGGGAGCATAAAGGCAAGTTCCTTTCAGGCAATGTCATAGCCAAATGCAAGGAGATAGGTTCTTACTTGTCCGAACTCACGGACAGGGAAAAAGATTGGACGGAAACTGCTGTAAAGGCTTTGGCGGATGTGACACCCGAAGCGATACCCTACGAGGAACTCGACATTAACATGGGTGAGCGTTGGATTGACACTAAGTTATATGCCGATTTTGCAACTGAACTTTTCGAGACCGAGACAAGCGTAATGTATTTCGATGTGAACGACACCTACATGGTACGTCTGCAAAGTTACTCTCCGGTGGCTTACAACACCTATTTCGTTCGTAACTATGACGGTGGGGATTTGTTTGTTCATGCCCTGCATGATACTGTACCTGAAATCACGAAAGAGATATACCGCAATGGTGATAAGGTGCGTGTACCGGACGAGGAAGCCATACAGGAGGCAGCCACCAAGATACAGGAGATTAGAGACCGTTTCAACCGCTGGCTTGACAGGCAGCCGATAGAGGTTCGGGACGAGCTGGTGAGGGTGTATAATGAGCGTTTCAACTGCTATGTCAGGCCGCACTATGACGGTTCGGCACAAACCTTTCCGCAGCTCTCTTTCGAGCAATTTCCATACGATAGCCTCTATCCCTCACAGAAAGATGCTATCTGGATGATTAAGCAGAACGGAGGCGGTATCTGTTGGCACGAGGTAGGCACAGGCAAGACGATGATAATGTGTGTTGCCGCCTACGAAATGAAACGTCTCGGATTGGCACACAAGCCGCTTATTATCGGGCTGAAAGCCAATGTGCACGAAATCGCCGATACGTTCCGTAAGGCATACCCTACGGCCAAAGTTCTCTGTCCGGGCAAGGACGATTTTACCCCTGCCAACAGGCAAGAGGTCTTTTCAAAAATCAAGAACAACAACTGGGACTGCATCATACTCACGCACGACCAGTTCGCCAAGATACCGCAGTCAGAAGAGACCATGATAGATATATTCACGGAAGAGCTTGCCGATGTGGAACGTAACCTTGAATTTTTGGAGCAGTCCACTATGCGTTACCGTAGCGGAAAGATGCAGGAGGGGTTAGAAAAGCGCAAACAGAACCTTGGGGCTAAATTACAAGAACTGCGTATGAAAATCAATAATCGGAAAGACGATGCTGTGGACTTCCACACAATGGGAATAGACCATATTTTTGTAGATGAGTGCCATATTTTCAAGAACTTAATGTTCCAGACACGCCATAACCGTGTGGCAGGTATCGGCAACACCAAAGGCTCTCAAAGGGCAATGAACCTCTTGTTCGCCATTCGTGACATCCAACTTCGTACAGGTCGTGACCTTGGGGCTACGTTTCTGTCGGGTACAGTGGTGGTAAATGCACTGACCGAACTATATGTGATGTTCAAGTATTTGCGTCCGCAGGAGCTTCAACGGCAACGGATTAGCTGTTTCGATGCGTGGGCAGCCATATTCACAAAGAAAACGGCAGATTATGAGTTGAACGTGACAGGCTCGGTGAAGCGCAAAGAGCGTTTTCGTACTTACATCAAAGTACCAGAACTGGCAATGTTCCTGCGTGAGATTACGGATTATCGTACAGCCGACATGATAAATCTTGATGTGCCTGAGAAGAACGTGCGTTTCCTCTCTTATCCCCCGACAATTGAGCAGGAGGAAATGATAGGACGCTTGGTATCTTTTGCCGGTAGCGGCCAGTGGGAGGACTTGGGGCTTGACGTTCCGCAACCTGACAACCTCGACAAGGCGAAAATGTTGGTTGCGACCAATGTAGCCCGAAAAATGGCTCTTGATATGCGCTTGTTGGGTTGCAAGTTCAAGGATGATGCCGATAACAAGGCTTCTATCTGTGCGAGGACAATCTATGATTACTATATACGCTCGAATGACAATCGGGGTACACAGTTCGTGTTCAGCGACCTTGGTACATACAAACCGAACGAATGGAACATATATACCGACATCAAAGAAAAGTTGGTACGGCTCGGTATTCCTGCTGATGAAATACAGTTTATCCAATGCGCCACTACCGAGAGGGCAAGAAAAAAGCTGTTTGAAGAAATGAACAACGGCAAGGTGCGAGTTCTTTTTGGAAGTACGACCATGTTAGGCACAGGTGTGAACGCTCAACAAAGGGCTGTGGCGGTGCATCACCTTGAAATACCTTGGCGACCTGCTGACATGGAGCAACGCAATGGCAGGGCAGTACGCAAAGGCAACACTGTAAAGCTGTGGGGTGACAATGTGGTGGATATCGTAATTTATGGTACGGAAAAGACCCTCGACGCCTACAAGTTTAATCTGTTGAAAAACAAGCAGATGTTTATCAATCAAATTAACAACGGCACAATCGCCGTGCGCCGTATTGACGAGGGAGGCATGGATGAGGACAGCGGTATGAACTTCGCCGAGTTCGTGGCTATTCTGTCAGGCAATAACGACTTGCTGAACAAGACGAAGCTCGACAACAAGATTATGCAGCTTGAAAAGGAACAGGCTATTTTCAAGAAAGAACGCATCCGTGCCGAGCGTAAAATAGCTGCCTGTCAGGAAGAAGTCGAAAAGGCAAAGCGTACTGAGGCCGATTTCAAGAGGGATTTGGAATACATCAACTCGTATAATGGGGCAAAGGCAACCCTGCTTTTAAACTTACCGCAAGCCAGTACCGAGGAAGTTGGTCGGGAGTTGCACCGTATAGCCAGGACCTACCGCAACGGAGCGTATGGCACAGTTGGCACGTATGCAGGACTGAACTTGTTGGTGCATAGCGAGTATAATATGGACGGTACGTTTGACCGCAATACATTCTTTGTAGAGGGTATAAGCGGGTTGAAATACCGATGCGGCCTAAGCGGTGCGCTGCCGCTTGGTTTCGTTGAGTCGGCGCAATATCCGCATGGAGCATTAAGCAAATTGCCCTCTCTTATCGAGAAGCAACAAAAGGCAGTAGAGCGGATAGAAAGCGAAATTCCTACATTGCAGAAAATCGTTTGTCGCCAGTGGAGCAAGACTGATGAGCTGTCAAGGCTCAAACAGGAATGCAAGGAACTCCAGCACAGGATTGATGAAAGTCTGAAAGAGGCCGAACAACCACAGGCTGCCAAACACGAAGCTATTGCCGAAGCTGCTTGACATAATCATAATTTAACCGTTCCCTCTGCATGGTCGCGATGACCGGGCAGAGGGATTTTTTTGCGCTCCGGTCTGCCGACGGCTTTACTCTTTTATGGCATCCTTCCTCCCTTTATAGCCTCCCGATTCCCCGCCGCCACCCGTTTCCCTTTATAGCCCTCATATCCTCTATTTTAGCCCAATAGGGAGAATGACCTTTCATCGCATATCCGTTTTTTGCGATACGTCATTTTTAGCTTCTACATTGGTGGCAATGTATCACTTTTGCCTTCACACCTCCTAATAGCTTCAAGCAAGGCATCTTTTAATCTTATGAAGGCAAGTTTATCCACTCCTTTTGATATACTGATTTCATTACCGACCAAATCTTTCAACTTGAGTAAACAAGGAACATCTGCCTTATATCTGTCTCCCACATCTTGTAAATCATAGTCAAAATTATAATGATAAGCAAGAAATTGCGTAAAAGTATTTTTACTTTTATTGCTTAGTTTGCAGATAGCATCAAAAAGAGCATTGGCATCTTCAGATGCAAATATAGCACGAAGTTCGTATGTACAACTTTTATCTGGATAAGGCAATCTGTCTATGATTATAAGTTGTTCTACTGTTCCTTCAGTCAAATTACGCAGTGCTTTTTGCATTTGATCCGGCAACTCATTTATCTTTGATTTCATCTTCTGCAAGAAATAGTCCACAATATCATCCGTTATTGAGGTCTTGGAATCTGTGGTTACATAATTACATCCACTAATAAAAAGCCCTCTTAGCTGATAAAGTTCCTCTAAACTGGTTTGGATATCAATCATCTCTGCTATTCTTACTTTTATTAAAGAGACATAAGCCTGTATAAAATAGAAAATGCCAATAGCGTGAAAATATGATAGATACGCAATACTATAACCAAGTTGATAAGCGTCTTTTATCTCTCTATCCAATATGGATGTTATAGTATCCTGACAAATACTTTCAAGTTTTTGCTGCTCCATATCGAAAAAGCCGGATAGCATTTCCCAAGGTTTCAATCCTTTTTGCTTATCCCTTATCTCCGTAACAATAAATTCTACAAGTGGAGCACCTGTGATAATATATTGTATAATAGCCGTAACATACTCCGGATTTAAGACATTATAAATTAGCTCCTTGTTCAAAGAGTGATATTTTTCCCTTAGATGCTGTATCCTTTGCTTATCCTCATTATTATCTTGGAGTAGTGAAATCCGACAATCTCTACTCCAATTACAAATTACCTCTTTGTTCTCACTATTATTATACTCTGCATACACTGCAATAAATGACCCAAGAATATTTTTGAGAAAGATATTATCCTTTTCAACCAGCTCGGGAGGAAGTTTGTTTAAGTGGCTTTTAAAATCATATAAACATTGTCTCAAAACCCGTAAGTTGTCGGATTTTGTACACTTAAAACAGGCAATAATGAAATCACGCATTTCTTTCAAATAATCGGATACCGGTACTTCGCCAAGGAAGTATTCGATGGCTTCTTCTATGTCAGGTTGTATTTCAAATTCCCTGCCTATGGTCTTTTCCTTAAACTCATCCCATACAGCCTTGGGAAGTTCTTCAAGGTGGTTCTCATCTCCAATTACGACAACATGACAATTACAATGCTCTACAAAATAGTTGATAAAGCCTAACAATTCCTTCATCTCTATCAGGCACCTTTCGATGTCATCGAATATCAGAAACTTTACACCTCTTATACTGTCGTCTTTCACTTGTAGTAACGACAACGAATCCAGTGTTGCGGAAAATGAACCATCCTCTTTAGAGTCTTCATTAAAATCCATACTCGTCTTGAAGACTACCTTACCGGCTAATTTCAAAACTCCCTTTATGAAACGCCCCGTTTTCGAATAGAAGAAAGGATTTAATTCCCTATCTATAGCTGTCTTGATGTCATTCACGCTATCCATTCCATAGGTCGAAATGTAGATGGGCTTTAGCGTAATTTCCCCGTCGGTATCTGCGGTTCCATCAAACCTCTTCTTCCATTCTTTTATAAGATGAGTTTTGCCACATCCCCATTTTCCTTTCAGCATCACGGCATACTGAGGATTAGTATTATCAGCATAGCTGTTTAAAAAATCAAGAATCAAAGTATTCATACCCTTGTTATTAACATAATTCTATTTTAACTCCATTGGAAAACAAAAATGTAGCAATAAGAATATTAAATATGAAAAAGTAAACGACGCTGCAAATCCATTATCACCACATCCACAATGAACAAAGTTAGTGATATTTCTTAATACAATAATATCCAAACAACTATATTTCATGTTTCTTCTTTGAAAAATTCAATAAAGGCTTGCAGGAATCGTCAGTCTTACCATTGATTGCTTAAATATGCGTCTCCTATCATAATAATATCCGCAGAAAATGTGATGGTGGAATACATTTGGCGTTTCCTGTCAACATTGTAAACCTCTTTGTAATATACGATATACGCATATTTGAACTCCACGACACGAAAGATTGAATTATCCTTAGTGTTGTAATAAATCACCTTGCCGCTTATCGCTTTGAAAGGACTGTTTACCATTGCTTCAAGAATAGTAGTTTCTCTGGTAGATTCAACGGTTATGGTAATACGTCCGCCAATAACATTTGTCACTGGCCTTCCTTTATTATCTGTCTTGCGGTTAAATTCAATATGTGATGAAATCACTTCTATATCCTTCCCTTGCAAGCACACGGTTGCCTTTAATTCTGCCATGCTGATCTTATTATTTATTATAAAACCAAGACATTTCGCCTTGGTTAAAGCAGTCAGACCGCTTTCAAGACAAGAAGGAGGATATCATATTTCGCAAATATAGAATTTTCCTTTGAACTTAACAAGCAATCAATTAAATTTATTAACCAGCAAAAAAGAAGAAACACTGCTTACAGGCTGTCTTCCCTTCTAAGTATTATTTATACAAAGTAGAGAAATGCTTGCAAGTTCAAGATGTACCACGAAATTAAGACTTGATGTAAATTTTTCAAGCTGAGAGCCGAGCTATCCGTGTAATAGCTCGGCTTGTTTTTTTTAAAATGAGGGAAAGGTTATTTAGGCAGATGATATTTGTCCTTTATATGCTCGGCCACGTGTTCGACTTCTGGGAACAACGTTGATTTATCTATGCCGAGGGCTTCAAGCTGCTTCCTGATCTTCTGCTTCTGCGCTTTATTGATGATGTACATTTTGTATCTGAAGTTAAGCTGTGCAGGCTTGCTTTTATTGCCATTGATACCATAAAGGAAAAATGCCCCGGACTGCCGGATTATGCGAGGATTGTCAAACATAGGTTTCACGCAAAAGACTCTTTCAATATCCTTTGAGTCAATCACATTTTGGAAATGAGGTTTCTCGTACTTAATTTCATGCAGAAGATAGGCTATGTCTGGTTCATCATTAAAATCTTCACATTCCAAATCCCGAAGGGATTCGATACTGAAATCTATTGGGCGTTTTGCAATATTGGATACAACACTCACCGCATCGCTGTCAAAATATTTAATATCTGACGTTTTAACTTCAAACCGGAATAGTTTACCGTCAACATCTTCATTTTCACATGCAAAATACAGAGCTACCAAAGGATTTGTAGTGATATCCAAGAGTCGCGTCGGCAAAGAATAATGCTGCATCTTGACCAATTTTTCAAAGGTGGATGTATATCCTTTGAAATCAGCCGGACATTGGGCAATAATATCTTTGAATATTTTATCCTCATTCTTTATTAAAAGCTCTTCTCGATATATGGAAGGTACTAATCCAAAACTCTTATCTGACTGTCCTCGATAAAAGATATGGTAATCCATATCGTCCTCTAATTCGTCTTCAAGTTTCTCGAATAGAGTCCGGATGCTACCAATACTTGATGAATCACTCTCCGGTGTATAATTATATGCCTCGTATGAAATCTCCCACGGACGTTTTCCAAGAGTCTTGACTATTTTTTCTGACAACCCATTATATGATGCAAAGCTATCATAAGTATAGCCCAGTTTCTTGCTTCTTAAATACGATGAAGTGTTGGAATCCAAAGGAACATATTTTTCTGGATTAGCGTAGAACAGAACAATGCTGAGCTTTCCCTTTCCGACACTTTTAATGTTCAATGCCGTTTGGAAAAGTCGTTCATCTACTTTCCCTTCTTTTACCTGTCCGAACAATTTCCATAATACATTTATATCATTATTGCCCCTGATTGTCTTCCATGGGAATAGATGTACTTTCATGGGATGGGTTGTCGGGATGCCTGATACATCTGTTGGTTCTGGACAACTAAAATTTAGCTTATGCCTTAAATCCTGTAAGATTTCAACTCTCCTTTCATTGGAATGAAACTTGTTGAGATATGACAAGAATGTGAACGGATCTATTTCTTGTAATGTAATCTCTTTTCCTTTTTCTGTGCCATCTCGAAAACCGGAAATGCCGATTTCTTTTAGCGTAGATATAAGTTCCGGTTGGCTATTCTGTTTTCCGAGTAGCCAATCGGATAATTCTTTATAGAATGGTATCCATGAAAATTTATTGTCCATATCTAATGACTTTATTTTCTATATCAACTTAATAGGCAAAGTCTTACTTCCTACTCATTGGGGAACTTTAATATTTTTTGTTAATATTATATACTTTATTTGTCTATTGAAACAACTTCAATTAAATCTTTATCGTTAATAAGTCCATTCGCCTTTAATACGTTAGTAATTTCTTCTGATGCAAATAAACTATAGCGTTGTTCAAAATCATAACCAAATTCCAAATCACTTCGATAAAAAGTATTAGTTTTCATCTTTCGTATTTCTGAAAAATTAATATAAGGGGGGAGACTTCCATAAATGCCTATATATTGATTACATTTGCTACATTTGCATTCAAATTCAATAGGTCGTTTTGTCTTGTTGATTACGACTATCTCTGTACATTCTATTAAGTGAAAATCTTTGTTCTTAGGAATAGGATAAAAGACTAATCCGTCCCATTTATAGGTATCATATAAATCTTTAAATTTTTGAGATACAACATTGAATCCATCATAGCTACCTGACAGATGATATTTCTTTCGTTTTATTCTATAAAATGGCAAATGTGCCTCAATAAGACTTCTCTTATTTAAAATCATATTACAAATATCGCAGGTGACATACTTGTATCTGTCAACTTTATCGACCTCTAATAAATAGCTGTCATTGTGGTATATTTGAAAAAAAAAGTATTTCATATTAATAATTTGTTTTTTGTAATTGAGGATGCTGTGCAAAGAAATCTGCTGCTGCATCTGGATATTTTGCTCTATTAATTGTATAAAATTCAGCCAATGCTTCTAAACGCTCTTGCCTCGTAAAATTAGTTTGAATCACAGCACCAGAATTTCCCCTTTTAGGTCTCATTGATACAGTTTCTTCTCCAACTACTTTTGTTTTAGTATCTAAATACAAGTTTAAATCTATATGTAACTGAACATGATCTGTATCAACCAATGCCGTTAGTGTCTGTTTGGGAGCTCCACCCATAAATTTAGGATCTGAATGGTGGCCATGTGAAGAAAGCCCCAAAACATCAATCCACGCATTCGTATCATCAACATATCCGTAAAGGTTTAGTATTCCTCCTGCCAATCCAATCGGATCTTGCGCGACATACATTCCCATCTTCGGTGAGTAATACCTGAACCTGTTGTACGCCAGCCCTGTCTCCCGGTCATAATACTGCCCCTGGAACAGGAACGGTACCATTCCCTTGTTGCCGGTCTCCTCGATGACGTTCCCGTCCATGTCGAGCACCCGGCTCCACACCTCGTTTCCTTCGGTGTCGTATGCTTCCGTCGGCGTTCCGAGCTGGTCGGTCAGTATCGAGTAGGACCTGCCTTCCTTTATCATTGCCACCGGCACGAAGGACTCCTCATCGAAGAGCCATACCGTCATGTCGCGGCGTTCCGTGTCCGTGTTCCACCTGTCCTCCACGACGGAGTATTCCCTATGCTGCTTCCACTGGTGCAGCGGCACGTTGCCGTTCCACACCCACCGCGTCACCGTCGTGCCGAAGCTCTTGGAGAGCCTGCGCCCGAGCGCGTCGTATGTGAACTCCACCTCCCTCTTGTCGGGCCGCACCACCTTTGCCAGAGAGCCGTCGGCGTTCCACCGGTATCTCCAGCGGTCCTTCTTGCCGTCAAGCCACCTTCCCGTGCCGAGGTAGCGTTCCGTCAGGTTGCCGTCCGCATCGTACTCGCAGTGCCATTCGCCGTCCTGCTCCAGCCGTCCGCCACCGAGGTAACGGCGCAACTTCATGTCCGGGTCGGGATACAGGTTTCCCGTCTGGTCGCTCTTCCTCCACTGCCCCCTGCCGTCGGGATATTCCGCCCTTTCGAGCTGCCCCGTCGGGGTATAGGAGTAGCGTGTCTCGCCACGCCTGCTGTCCTCCACGGACAACAGCCTGTCGGCGACGCCCCAGCGGTAGCGGCGCATATGCCGTGTGCGCGAGTCCTTGCGTGTGCGGGCATCCACCAGACGGCCTATGTCATCATAGGCGAACGAGCGGACAATGCCTCCCGGAAGGATGCGCTCCACCTCGAAGCCCAGCGTGTCGTGGCGGTGTGCCGATTCCCACGAGCCCGCGCCGTCGGCGTCGCTGCCGCCGGTGGCAGTGAACCCCTCAAGCTCCCCGTAGGCGTTGCGGGTGTAGTGCAGCGAGGCCCCCGCCGTGCTGTCGAGCGTGAGTATCCTGCCGGTATGGTCGTAGGTGCGGAGTATGGTGTTGCCGTCGGCCGTTTCCCGTGTCGGAAGTCCCAGGGAGTTGTACGCGAACTCCACCGTGCTTTCCCCCCTCGATGCCTGCACCAGCCTGCCGGACAGCCCGTAGGCGTAGGTCTGGTCGGGGTCGCCGGCCGTGGGATATGAGACGCGCGTCACGCGCGAGCAGGCGTCATAGCCGTATTCCCTTTCCGTTCCCGAAGGCAGCGTCTCCCTGATGACGCGTCCGCCCCTGTCACGCAGGTAACGACGGACGGCCCCGTCGAAGCCTTTCTCGGCGGTGACGTTTCCCACAGCGTCGAGGGCGAACTCGTAGCTCTGGAGCCTCTCGTTTGTCACACGGCGCAGGCGTTCCTCCCGGTCATAGCGGAAGTTCACCACGCCCCGGTGGTCGCGGCGCCTTGTCAGCTTCCACATGCCGGAGTAGCCGTACTCCACGTGCTGGACGTTGTCACGGTATTCGGTGAGGTTGTCTATCCCGTCGTAGGACAGGCGTATGTCGTTGCCGTCGAAGTCGAGCACGCGCACCACGCGGCCCACAGGGTCGTATTCCCTTTTCTGCACCGCACCCTTGGGGTTGGTGACGCTCACGCACCTGCCCAGCAGGTCGTAGCCGTACAGCGAGGTGTTCCCCCGGCTGTCGGAGGCTTCCGTGAGGTTATGGAAACGGTCATAGGCGAGCCTCGTCACCACGCCGTAGGGGTCTTTCACCGATGCCACCGCACCGTTGCGGTAGGTCATCCTCGTGACGGCACCTTCGGGGTTGGTGCGGCTCACCAGATTGCCCGAGCGGTCATAGCCGAACTCCCACGTGCCGCCGTCCGGCGTGGTCACGGATACGGGACGGTTGCGCAGGTTCCCCTTGCCGGGGTACACGGCGGACACGCTGCCGCCGCACGGGTCGGAGCTGTCGGTGCAGTTCCCCCAGCGGTCATATCTGTACAGGGTGCTGTTACCGAGCGGGTCCGTCTGTGCGAGAAGACGGCGGCTGTCGTCGTAACGCCACAGGTGTTCCCCGCCGTTGGCATCGACCTTCTTCCACACAAGGCCGCCACGGTGGTGGTACACCGTCAGCTCCCCGTGGCTGTCGAGCACCTCGGTCACTCCTTCCCGGAACGTGAGCCTGTGGTCGTATATGCCGCCGTCGCCCCACGTGTGTACGCAGCGCGAACCCACGCCCGTACCGTCGTACTCGAAGTACCACGCAAGGCCGTTGCGCCATGTCTCCTTCACGATGAGCCTTCCGGCATGCTCGTATGTCATCACGTCGCCCGCCGCGTTGCGCTGGAGGGTCATGTTGCCGTCGGCGTCGTACTCGTAGGAGGCGAGGGTAATCTCTTTCTCCGGATCTTCCGGATGCGGGCCGCATATCTCAAGGATGCGTCCGCTTCTCGTGTCGTGCTCCACCCTCAGGCGGCGGCCCGCGCTGTCGGTGATGGAGCGCAGCAGGCCCTCTTTCGTGTAGTCGAAGCGGATGCCCAGGCCGTTGCAGTCGGTCACGCTCTCAAGCAGGCGCACGGAATCGTACTCCTTGCGCGTGAAGCGGTAGTAGAGGTCCTCGGCCATGTCCCACACGCAGTAGCCGCCGTCCTGTTCCAGACGGGCCTCCTTGCGCTCGGAGAGGATGAACGAGGGTTCCTCCGCTGTAGGCAGGGGGAAGGCCACCGGGATGCCGTCACTCATGCGGAGCGTCAGCGTGCCCTCTTCCGTGTCCGCGACGACGCCCATGTCGTAGGCGTGGTGCCACCCGTTGCCCAGAGGACCCCGGTAGTCGCTGCGGCTGTACCACGTGCGCTCCCATGACAGGGGCACCGGGCCGTCGAGCCAGAAGTCCTCCTCGTCGGTGAAGAACGTGCCGCTGGCCACGTCCACCGGGTGGCCCGTGACCGTACAGATGGCCTTGTGGAGCATGTTCTTCAGGGATTTGCTCTTTATATTGTCGTTGACCATGCCGTGCAGCCTGTCCGCCAGCTTCCTGGTCTTTTTCTTGTAGAAACGCCCGAACGCCCCCGTGCACTTGCGGGCGAGTGCCGCCATGGGGTTGAGGGGGACGGGAACCGGGCTGGTGAGTATCTGTCTGGCGGGAGGTATCGGGTTGATGACACCCGTGGGCAGGAACATGCCCGGAACCTTATGCACGCTCGGTATGCCCACGTCGTTGCAGTCAAGGTGCAGGTGCGCGCCGCCGCCCGAGAAGGGCATCCCGTCGGCAAGTACCGTCAGGCTGCCCATGAAGGCGTGGCCGTTGTTCTTGGGTATCGCCGCTGAAGGGGCCGCCCAGCCTGCGCCCATGGGGATGTGCGGGATGCTACGCGTGGGGGTGGATGCGACCGCGCGGGGAATGAAGCCGCCTATCTTGACGGTGGCGCCCAGCATCCCGACGGCCATCGTCAGCACGGTGTGGCCCACCTCGGCGAGCTTCGCGCTGTCGGCGTCGCCCGTCTGTTCCGCTGTCGGTGGCGGGGGGATGAACGAAGAGACCGCCGCCGCGATGAAGTCCTGCGGACGGAGGAGAACCCCGACATAAGGGTGAGGCATGGGCACGACGGGGGACGGGGGTATCGTCACGAGGTGGATGTCCACGCCGATGACAGGGTCGAGCTGCTTGGAGATAGGCAGGCAGGCCATGCCCTTCATGCCCATGGCACCCAGTACGGGGAGCATCGCGGCTTCGCTCAGGCCGTCGGCAAGGCCGCCGATGGCGGCTGCCGCCTTGACGCCCGTGTCGAGGGCATTGACGGACGGTGACACACCGGCCTCGGAGTTCGCCTTGACGCCTTCCGAGATACCCTTGACCTGTGCGCCTACGCCGGTCTTTAGGTTTGCACTTACGCTGTCGAAATAGCCTATGTCCGCCATGATTATAATTTATTCCCATTCAAACGTTGATAAGTAACGAAGACCATTATAGTCCGCAATCTCTTCAACATATTTTTTAGGTATGCCAAGATGACCTTTCATGTTTTCTTTAAGAATAAAAACTTTTTGGTTTTTCTTTTTATCTCTAAAACCATTCGGAATATAGCAGAAAGCACAATTATTTGAGGCATTATTAAGGCCATTTCTATTTAATGATTTTTCAACCCAACAATCAAGTACATTATTGTCCATTATAACTGATTGAATTAATTGAACAGAATTCATTGTACACGTTTCGTCAATTTTAATTCGCAAAAAATCAGAGAAATAGAACTTAATGCCTATGTCTTTACAAAACTGACAACGATGTTCGAGAGAAGGACGTTTTTTGGTTTGTCCAGACTCATATGCGTCCAATTCTTTGAGATACAAATCCTGATTGAAATATTCCATAAATTCATCTCGACTCTTATCTATTTTCCCAATCCATGTCATATATCTCAATCCTGCCGTTGTTTCAGTAGTACCAACTGGATTTAGTTCAAAAGTGAAAGCGCCAAGGTAAGCTACAGATACGGCGTTTTTCGCTTTTTGATATGATATATCCTCGTTACAATTATATAGAATTGCGGCATTGGCTTCCTTTATGTTATTTTTTTTGAGAGCAGCTCTAATTTCATCTGTATCAACAGGAATAACATTAAGTAGTCCTTCAAGCCCTATTGAAGAATATTTCATTATAAGAAAATCACTATCATAATTCATTATCCCCAACTCCTTACAAAATTGGCAACACAGCTTTTTGTTATCTTCATCATATTCTTTCCACCATTTATAGAAAGCTGTTTGGTCCATATACTTTTCAAAATCGGACTCTTGACCAAATTGTCCAATCCATACTAACATTTTACTCATTGTATATTATTTTTTAGAATTATAGCCGGTAATATGTTCTCTATGCATATTCTCTATTATCTGCATTGCCTCTTTTTTGGTTTTAGCATTACGCAGTTGTCTAATTAAATCATCGTGAAAGAGCTTACTGGCTCTTGATTCGTGATGAAGTCCATGTATATCTCCATATTCAATATCTAAACCTGCTGTTGGAATCACCATGCTTTTCAATTCTTTTGCAGAAAATCCAAGACGTTTTGCATCCACAGCAATAGCTACGGGGAACATCTCGTGCATACCACCATCTCCTCGCAGATGTCTTTTAACTACTTTAATATGTTTCTTGATCGTTTTTTGTTTTGCTTTATTCCACCATTTGTTAAAATCATCATCTCCTCGTCCCCATGGAGCCAAACCCAGAATATCACTCCACGCATTGGTATCATCCACATACCCATATAGGTTAAGTATTCCGCCAGCCAACCCAATCGGATCTTGCGAGACATACATGCCCATCTGTGGCGAGTAGTACCTGAACCTGTTGTACGCCAGCCCTGTCTCCCGGTCATAATACTGCCCCTGGAACAGGAACGGTACCATTCCCTTGTTGCCGGTCTCCTCGATGACGTTCCCGTCCATGTCGAGCACCCGGCTCCACACCTCGTTTCCTTCGGTGTCGTATGCTTCCGTCGGCGTTCCGAGCTGGTCGGTCAGTATCGAGTAGGACCTGCCTTCCTTTATCATTGCCACCGGCACGAAGGACTCCTCATCGAAGAGCCATACCGTCATGTCGCGGCGTTCCGTGTCCGTGTTCCACCTGTCCTCCACGACGGAGTATTCCCTATGCTGCTTCCACTGGTGCAGCGGCACGTTGCCGTTCCACACCCACCGCGTCACCGTCGTGCCGAAGCTCTTGGAGAGCCTGCGCCCGAGCGCGTCGTATGTGAACTCCACCTCCCTCTTGTCGGGCCGCACCACCTTTGCCAGAGAGCCGTCGGCGTTCCACCGGTATCTCCAGCGGTCCTTCTTGCCGTCAAGCCACCTTCCCGTGCCGAGGTAGCGTTCCGTCAGGTTGCCGTCCGCATCGTACTCGCAGTGCCATTCGCCGTCCTGCTCCAGCCGTCCGCCACCGAGGTAACGGCGCAACTTCATGTCCGGGTCGGGATACAGGTTTCCCGTCTGGTCGCTCTTCCTCCACTGCCCCCTGCCGTCGGGATATTCCGCCCTTTCGAGCTGCCCCGTCGGGGTATAGGAGTAGCGTGTCTCGCCACGCCTGCTGTCCTCCACGGACAACAGCCTGTCGGCGACGCCCCAGCGGTAGCGGCGCATATGCCGTGTGCGCGAGTCCTTGCGTGTGCGGGCATCCACCAGACGGCCTATGTCATCATAGGCGAACGAGCGGACAATGCCTCCCGGAAGGATGCGCTCCACCTCGAAGCCCAGCGTGTCGTGGCGGTGTGCCGATTCCCACGAGCCCGCGCCGTCGGCGTCGCTGCCGCCGGTGGCAGTGAACCCCTCAAGCTCCCCGTAGGCGTTGCGGGTGTAGTGCAGCGAGGCCCCCGCCGTGCTGTCGAGCGTGAGTATCCTGCCGGTATGGTCGTAGGTGCGGAGTATGGTGTTGCCGTCGGCCGTTTCCCGTGTCGGAAGTCCCAGGGAGTTGTACGCGAACTCCACCGTGCTTTCCCCCCTCGATGCCTGCACCAGCCTGCCGGACAGCCCGTAGGCGTAGGTCTGGTCGGGGTCGCCGGCCGTGGGATATGAGACGCGCGTCACGCGCGAGCAGGCGTCATAGCCGTATTCCCTTTCCGTTCCCGAAGGCAGCGTCTCCCTGATGACGCGTCCGCCCCTGTCACGCAGGTAACGACGGACGGCCCCGTCGAAGCCTTTCTCGGCGGTGACGTTTCCCACAGCGTCGAGGGCGAACTCGTAGCTCTGGAGCCTCTCGTTTGTCACACGGCGCAGGCGTTCCTCCCGGTCATAGCGGAAGTTCACCACGCCCCGGTGGTCGCGGCGCCTTGTCAGCTTCCACATGCCGGAGTAGCCGTACTCCACGTGCTGGACGTTGTCACGGTATTCGGTGAGGTTGTCTATCCCGTCGTAGGACAGGCGTATGTCGTTGCCGTCGAAGTCGAGCACGCGCACCACGCGGCCCACAGGGTCGTATTCCCTTTTCTGCACCGCACCCTTGGGGTTGGTGACGCTCACGCACCTGCCCAGCAGGTCGTAGCCGTACAGCGAGGTGTTCCCCCGGCTGTCGGAGGCTTCCGTGAGGTTATGGAAACGGTCATAGGCGAGCCTCGTCACCACGCCGTAGGGGTCTTTCACCGATGCCACCGCACCGTTGCGGTAGGTCATCCTCGTGACGGCACCTTCGGGGTTGGTGCGGCTCACCAGATTGCCCGAGCGGTCATAGCCGAACTCCCACGTGCCGCCGTCCGGCGTGGTCACGGATACGGGACGGTTGCGCAGGTTCCCCTTGCCGGGGTACACGGCGGACACGCTGCCGCCGCACGGGTCGGAGCTGTCGGTGCAGTTCCCCCAGCGGTCATATCTGTACAGGGTGCTGTTACCGAGCGGGTCCGTCTGTGCGAGAAGACGGCGGCTGTCGTCGTAACGCCACAGGTGTTCCCCGCCGTTGGCATCGACCTTCTTCCACACAAGGCCGCCACGGTGGTGGTACACCGTCAGCTCCCCGTGGCTGTCGAGCACCTCGGTCACTCCTTCCCGGAACGTGAGCCTGTGGTCGTATATGCCGCCGTCGCCCCACGTGTGTACGCAGCGCGAACCCACGCCCGTACCGTCGTACTCGAAGTACCACGCAAGGCCGTTGCGCCATGTCTCCTTCACGATGAGCCTTCCGGCATGCTCGTATGTCATCACGTCGCCCGCCGCGTTGCGCTGGAGGGTCATGTTGCCGTCGGCGTCGTACTCGTAGGAGGCGAGGGTAATCTCTTTCTCCGGATCTTCCGGATGCGGGCCGCATATCTCAAGGATGCGTCCGCTTCTCGTGTCGTGCTCCACCCTCAGGCGGCGGCCCGCGCTGTCGGTGATGGAGCGCAGCAGGCCCTCTTTCGTGTAGTCGAAGCGGATGCCCAGGCCGTTGCAGTCGGTCACGCTCTCAAGCAGGCGCACGGAATCGTACTCCTTGCGCGTGAAGCGGTAGTAGAGGTCCTCGGCCATGTCCCACACGCAGTAGCCGCCGTCCTGTTCCAGACGGGCCTCCTTGCGCTCGGAGAGGATGAACGAGGGTTCCTCCGCTGTAGGCAGGGGGAAGGCCACCGGGATGCCGTCACTCATGCGGAGCGTCAGCGTGCCCTCTTCCGTGTCCGCGACGACGCCCATGTCGTAGGCGTGGTGCCACCCGTTGCCCAGAGGACCCCGGTAGTCGCTGCGGCTGTACCACGTGCGCTCCCATGACAGGGGCACCGGGCCGTCGAGCCAGAAGTCCTCCTCGTCGGTGAAGAACGTGCCGCTGGCCACGTCCACCGGGTGGCCCGTGACCGTACAGATGGCCTTGTGGAGCATGTTCTTCAGGGATTTGCTCTTTATATTGTCGTTGACCATGCCGTGCAGCCTGTCCGCCAGCTTCCTGGTCTTTTTCTTGTAGAAACGCCCGAACGCCCCCGTGCACTTGCGGGCGAGTGCCGCCATGGGGTTGAGGGGGACGGGAACCGGGCTGGTGAGTATCTGTCTGGCGGGAGGTATCGGGTTGATGACACCCGTGGGCAGGAACATGCCCGGAACCTTATGCACGCTCGGTATGCCCACGTCGTTGCAGTCAAGGTGCAGGTGCGCGCCGCCGCCCGAGAAGGGCATCCCGTCGGCAAGTACCGTCAGGCTGCCCATGAAGGCGTGGCCGTTGTTCTTGGGTATCGCCGCTGAAGGGGCCGCCCAGCCTGCGCCCATGGGGATGTGCGGGATGCTACGCGTGGGGGTGGATGCGACCGCGCGGGGAATGAAGCCGCCTATCTTGACGGTGGCGCCCAGCATCCCGACGGCCATCGTCAGCACGGTGTGGCCCACCTCGGCGAGCTTCGCGCTGTCGGCGTCGCCCGTCTGTTCCGCTGTCGGTGGCGGGGGGATGAACGAAGAGACCGCCGCCGCGATGAAGTCCTGCGGACGGAGGAGAACCCCGACATAAGGGTGAGGCATGGGCACGACGGGGGACGGGGGTATCGTCACGAGGTGGATGTCCACGCCGATGACAGGGTCGAGCTGCTTGGAGATAGGCAGGCAGGCCATGCCCTTCATGCCCATGGCACCCAGTACGGGGAGCATCGCGGCTTCGCTCAGGCCGTCGGCAAGGCCGCCGATGGCGGCTGCCGCCTTGACGCCCGTGTCGAGGGCATTGACGGACGGTGACACACCGGCCTCGGAGTTCGCCTTGACGCCTTCCGAGATACCCTTGACCTGCGTACCTACGCCGGTCTTTAGGTTTGCACTTACGCTGTCGAAATAGCCTGTGTCCGCCATAACTGTCAGTTTTTATCGTTATTTAACTCGAAAATACAAATAGGCAGATGCAACAATGGCAATCACAATAATTACACCGAGCCAAAATCGGAATCCGGTTGGACCCAATAAGTCAAGAAAGAAATTTCCTCCCCAACTTCCGGGTCTGGCGTATGTCCATTTCCAGTCGAATATCAGTCCGACAAGCCAAACCAATAGCAGAAAGATTACTACTAAGTACCCCACTTTAGGGTTCGCATAGGCATATTCAGTTGCATTAGTGAACAGCCTTTCAAGATTTCGCAATATGTTGTTCAGCCATTCCATTGTATTTTCCTAAATTTCTTTTATACTCATACAAATAATTCTCCCAGTTATCTCCTAACACTTTGGTCAGAACTTCATTTATTTCATCGTCACTGACCAACTTGGAGCGTGCCGAACTGTTTAACAGGCTTAATAACAGGAGAGGATAAGAGGAGTTCTTTATCAGGTCTATGGAAAGTTTGTCTGAAAGTCTGAAACCTTCCACATAACATTCCGCAGCTAACGATTTCTCATAATTATTTTCTCGGCACCAACCACACAGCCTCAATGCTTCACTTTGCATTAGGTAATCGTTGCATCTGGAGTATGCTTCAGCACCGCGATAGTACGTCTCTGCCGCTTCTTTCCAAAGCGACTCTCGTACATAGATGGAGGCTTTCCCCAATAAGGTGTTTCCGAGCAATCGGCAAGCTAAAGAGGGATCTAATTTTTCTTCCCCGATTTCAGCGGCTTCTACGGCTTTGTCGGCAAAGTACATGGCCGTCTTGTAGTCCTTACGGGAAATCTGGTCTGTATATAGAATTGTATATACAGTTACAAATTGACTGATCCAGTTAATGTCTTTCTTCACATTTTCGAGAGCAATATCGAGGCATTTCTTCGCAAATTCCTCTGTTTGCGCTGCGTTCCCTTTTTTCACACTGTTCATCAGTTTGATTAATGCCAGCCTGAAATTCGAGGCTGCCGGGTCGCTCTTATCTTCATTCGCCGCTTGTTCCGCGAGTTGCTCCATTGCACCGTCTAAATCTATTGGCGGATAAATAGACACCGCATCATTGGAGTGTTTGGCCATTAGTTTGCCAAACTGTTCATAGTCTTTTATGTCGGATATCCCCCATACCATTTGCTTGTGGAATGGCAGAGCAAGAGCCTTTTCAAACCATTCACGACATCCGTCATAGTCGTATGTGTTCTTTAGGTTAAAGACAAAACTGCATTTCATATCAGTCCCTTTTACAAGGGATTCTGTCAGCTTGTTGAAGTTGGCAACTGCGACGGAGGCATCGTTTTCCGCTTCTTCCGACTTATAATCAGCTATCCAATCAACACGTTCAAAGACAATATCTTCGGGTTTCTTTGAGTTATTCCAGTATTCTACTTGTTGTGCAATATACCCTACAACATCTTTTGAGAAATCGGTTCTGGAACTGAACGGAAGTTCTATGAGGAACACCATATCTTCCTCTTCGCTATCAAGGGCAAGCATATAGTCATAGAAAGCATCAAGCATACTTTCGTCTCCCGGATTGATGACGATACGGATCAACTTGACCGGTTTCCTGACTGCATCTTCCCATTGGTAGAGCATCTTGTCTGCTATTTGTTGTATGGCGTTGCTCATATGCTGTTAATTCAATTTGACAATAGTTCCGGCTACGGCTGTGGTTCCGGAAGAATCTATCGTAGCCTTTGTTGTACCGCTGACCGTGGCACTGCTGCTGCCGGTTGCTGTAAAATCAGTACTGGAGATACTATAATTGCTGCTTGCTGTACAATCAATATTTTCTGCCGATTGCGCAATATTAGCACCCGCGGACTCTGTTATGTCCTTTTCCGCATTAGATGATATATTGCCTTCGCTATCAATCATTATTTTGTTTTCTCCAACACATAAGGTGATGCTTTTAGAGGCAGATATTGTGATATTTCCTTCTCCGTCTGCCGTATAGCTGTTGCCTTCCTTGTCTTTCATCATAACGCTTCCTTTTTCATCATCAAGCGTTATGGTACAACCGCTGCGGGTAGTCAGGCTTTTTGTTTTGTTTGAACTGCCGCCACCGGTGCCTGACTTTCCATGGAATAAGCTGCCAAGTACAAACGGACGGTTCGGGTCATCATATCTGAATGCCACCATGACTTGGTCTCCCTTTTCGGGTATGAATACAAATCCTCTGTTTGTGGCCACATTGTCGCTTGTACCTGCGTCAGGAGTGAGCACCCGTATCCACGAGGTTTGCATCGGGCCGGTCTGCCAGTTCATCTTGACTTGGACGCGGCCTAACTTTTTCGGGTCCTCGTTGCTGACAACCACGGCCTGCTGTGTATGAGCGACAGGCAGAGGTACATCCGGGCATGGAAGGGTGGGAATAGAGGACGGAAGTGCGGTGAAATAGTTCTGGTAACTGTCACCCATACCGGCTACGTGGGTTATTTCCGTAATGATATAGGTGCCGATGCTATTTTTTACGTGGATACCTATTCCTGTATGGATAGCGGTATGAACATCTATGATACTGCCCACCGTAAGGATGCGGCAATCGCTTTCCCCGGTGATGAAACAGGATGCGGCGCTGTCGCTTTGCTGCCTGCGTTGGAAATAGGCGTCAAGTTCACCCTTATTGGTTATGCGCGGTTCCGCCCGTTGGACAGCGGGAGCGGTAAACAAAGCCAATGACGAGTCAAAGGCCGCTTGTCCCAATGTGTTTTGTCCGGCTGCGGTATCGGGGGATTGGCCGTTATAGGTCTGGTCGTTCACCGAATGGTAAGAACTTCCCTTTATTGGTCGGGCAAGTGCCTGCGAGCAGACATCGAGTACGGATAGTTCCTCGCCGTATGTCAGCTTGGTCGTCGAGCCGGCCTGTGGCTTCCCGAATACAAGGTTCTGTCCGTCGTAGTAGAGCCATTCCTGATATTGGCGGGCAAGCCGTTGTATGAATCTGAAGTTGGTTTCCTCGTACTGGCATTCGTATTCCAGCTTCGATTTCGTTTCCGGATTGACAAGAGCTTGCACTCCCGCCTTGTCTGTAAGTTCCTTAACGATGTCAGACAAGGATTTGTTGCACCATGAGGCACAAGTGTGGTCTGACTCCAATAGGAATGTTGACGAATATCCCGTCACTTTTATATTTCCGTGTGTTCCACCGGAACGATGAAGTCCCACCATGGTGGCCACGCCGACAAAAACAGTGCCGCCGAAGTCCATGATTACTTTTTTCCCAACCCAGTCTTTTGACGCCTCCGGGATTTCCACACCATAGGCTTCTATGGCTTGGATATCCAGTGTTATCTCAAAGTAGTGATGCTCATTGATGCTCTGTTTGAGCATCAACTGCACAAATGACGGCATGGGTATGCCGGCTATTTCCAATGTGACTTTTTTTTGTTCCAGCATGGCGGCATTATATTTGACGGTTTATATCCAAATTGCCAAAGCCGCCCGGCGGAAGTCCGTCGGACGGCCTGACAAATGTTTTGATTTAGGATTTACCTATGTACTCCGATTTATTTCTTCGGCCAACGGTTGTCAAGAGCTGCGCTGCCGACGATGATTTCTTCAGCGGAGAACGTAATGGTGATTGTCATAGGCACATCGTTATTCGCGTCCAGAGTTTCCGAGTAGTGAACGATGTATGCGTTCTTGAACTGGATCTCCTTCATCTTGGCATCTTCCTCCGTTTTTTTGTAGATAATCTTTCCTTCTACAGGTTTGAAAGGACTGTTCAACATCGCTTCGATGACCGAAGTGTCTTCTGTTGATTCGATGGTTGCTTTTACTCTACCACCCAATACGCTTGAAGAGGGCATACCTTTAGGGTCTGTGTTACGACTAAACTCATAGTTTGAATAAAGGACGTCAAATTCCTTGTTGTTAAGTTCCAATGATGCTCTAAATGCCATAATACTTGGATTTAATGGGTTAAACTTAATTATTTTACTTCGGTTTCTCCGTCCTTGCGCCCTAACCGGTATAGATGCAAAAAAGAGAAAACCTCAAAAACGATTTTTTGAAATTTCCTCTCAGCCTCCGGATGACTCAGTTTTATTGTGGGAAAAAGAGAAGAAAATAAAACATCATCTTTGATGTGAGCAAATATAAGTGCTTATATTCATTTTTCCAAATTTTTTAGCGCGTTTTTTTGCTGTTGTTTTCATTTTAACACGTTTTAAACCAATATTCGTGTATAAAGCCACTGTCCTATATGATTAGAAACACGCCCCGTTGATGATGTGTCGCTATTAAATTGATTCCCGGTATTGTACAATAACACTTGTAGAAGAAGTTTCATCAGGAATGGACGAAACCGTCGGGAAGCAAACTGCTGCCGGAATGCAGAAAAACGGTATCCACCGCATGAAAGTGGCAGATACCGTTAGCAGATTGACTATGCAGTCTGAATGTTTGCGTATGTCCTAATTCTTACGCCCGTATCGGCAGATGAGCAATGAACTTAATACCAGGAGTGCAAGAGCAATCATCCATGTGTAGATCTTCCGTTCCTTTTCCAAATGTTCGATGTCCGCCGCTTGTTGTTTGGAGCAAGTTGTCAGTATATTAATCTGGGATTGTTGTGCCTTGCAGATATCCATAAGTTCAGCATTAATCCGTTGCTGTGTCTCCAGCGAATTTTGGATGTTCTTGAAGTTGCGGTTGGTCGTATATGCGTCACGGATATATCCGGGCGTGCTTACCTGTAACGAGGGAACCTGTATGCTGTCCGGAAGGTATGTCAGTTCTGCATTATTGCGCCGTTCCGTTGCGAAGCTGTTGAACAGGAGTATGCCAACAAGTGTGCCGCTGATCAGAAAGGCTATTAATGCTATGATGGCAAACATTGTGTTTGATGATTTCGCGACAGGTTGTTGTTGGTACTCTCGTTCAAGCCATGGATGATGGTTCATCGTGTGAGGCGGAATGGATGTTCCATACTCTACAGTCCGGACTTCGGCATTTTCTTCGGTCTCTTTTTTCTCAAGAGCCTTACGTCTTGATATATCCATAAATTCGCGCTTGGCAATCTGGTATTTATCCGCTTGATAAATTACAAGGTCGTTTTTTACCAGCCAGTCAAGAACGTCCTTGACACTCCGTTCTGATACCTTGAGGTTGCTGATGCTCCAAAATATTTCTGCACAAGATACCCATATTGGCTTCTGGAGGCACTTCTGATATAGGATTTCAAGAATCTCTGCCTGTAGTTGTTCTCTTGTTGGTTCCATTTTATTTACAGTATTAATTGTTTCGGAATAAAATAATATTTCTTGTCGGCGATGAATACAGGTCTGAAAAGGTTGCGTTGATACATGTCTTCCAGTCTCTTCATCTTTGAAATCAGGGCTGTATAGCCACTATTAAAGTCCGTCAGTTCAACCTTTCTTTTCTTTAGTTTCTTCACCTTTGTTGAATTTAAAAGGCTGTCATTGGCCATGACTCCCGTCTTACAATAGAAGATTTGAGCCAAATATGGATTTCTGGGCAATACTTTTCGATAGAAACTTCTGTTTATGCTTTTCTTTTGCCGGTTAAATTGCTTGCGAAGCACTCTTAGCTCCTTTTTCCCTATGTTATCTGAGAACTCCGGGAGCAGTCCCCTGTAGCTTTGCAACAGTTCCATCACTTCCTTGTCATCGAGTAGATATCCATATTCGTACCCGTCCATTATACTGTCCGCTACGGAGGCCTTTATATAGTAGGTGTCATTCACGCTGTTTCTATCTATATCGTCAAGGCTCATACTGTCAGGATTTTCCGTATGATGGAATATATGCGTCAGTTCGGATGTGGGACGGCTTCTTAGGACACCTATATTTCGCTCATAATCTTTAAGTGAGTGCAACAGTAGGCTGTCCGTCTCGAAAGATTGCCATAATACGGAATCCAAAGCTGTTTCCAAAGCGTTGCTTTCCAGCCTGTTTCTACCTTTAGGGAATAAGATTCCTCCTACCGTAAGGCTGTTGTATGGAGCATCATACAGGTATAAGTTGGCATCCGTAGCTTCTATGCTCTTGAACAGCTCCGTCTTTACCAGTCTGCTGTCTGCGATATAATTGGATATATGGTCTATGTATTTCGTAGAATGGCTGTCCAGAATGGATTTGGCCTGCAATAGGAAGTCCTGATAAGAAGTGCCTGACGCTCTGTCTATCTGGGCAAACAGAAGCCTTGCCGGTTGGGTTGCCAGCCACGAGAGTTGTTGCTCGTGCAAGGATAAAGTTTGTTTTGACCCTAAAATGACAAATACATTGTTGCTGAAACGGCTTTCGTCATCATAACGGGAGATTTGTTTGATAGCCCCGCCAAAACCGTAAAACGATGATTGTTCCTCTTGCTCGTTTTTCCGTTTGGAAGAAATGGATTGTTTGATATAGTCGAGCCAGGCTGAAAAGTCCTTGGTTGGGGCCAAATGTCTGTTTTCTCCGTTGGAGGATATGCAAGTTGCTGAGAAAGTGTAGTCATATCCGGGCTTCATTTTCAGCTTTAGGTTCTGTAGCACATTGATATATGGGGATAGATAAGGCAGGTCGGCATCATTGAACAGTACATGTATGTTCACGTTTTTGTTTTCCGCTTCCATCTTTCGGACATCGGAAACCATGATGTCTCCGCCTTTGATATTGATGATCTTATTCCAGTTCTTGTCCCAGACGGACAAAGGATAGTTCAGCCGGATATTCCCATTCGTTATAGGCCCTGCCGGGTTTCCATCCAGGTTGAACAACATCGTACCCTGAATATTCGCATTATGTAATGCCAACGTATCGGGATACATTAGGTTGACAGCACACAACAAAGAATCACGGTATCGTGAATAATCAATATGATACACCTCATTTTGGCCGACTTCTGCAAGAAGGTCAGCGGGAACCCACCCTAAAAAGCGTTTGGTACTGTCTGATAATGCGGGAACATTGGAAATCAATGCGGATTTGCCGCTCTTGTCCAACTTGTATAGGTAAACAACCTCTCCGCTGACAACTACCGCATCCGTTGTTGTTTTCAAAAACGGCTCTCCGTATATTTTCAGGGTATCTCCATTGAAGAATTGATGGATATCGAACAGCTTGTTAATGCTGTTTATGCCTATACGGTACCTTATCGGCTGGTTGTTGCGGGGATTGATACGGGCATGGTCGTACATCAGTACATTTTCCGATGGTATCCATCCGGCATAATTGACTTTACGGGGTTCCTTAAAGTGTCTCTTGCTGTTATACAGGAAACCTATTATCGACTTAGGCTTGCCTGTAATGTCTGGGTCAGCCTGAACGAGCTTGTAGGTTCCGTTCTTTTCACCTACTATGTAATAGGGTGTGCCAATCCCGTGTGAAGACCGCTTACGCTGGAAATACGGGTCTTCATAACTTTGATTTCCAGTCCTGTCCGAATAGACAATTCTGTTTGTCTTGCTTTTCTTTGTTTTGACAGGAGCGTCTGTTGATTCCGGATAATTGAATATATCCCTATCCATTATTTGTATTCTGTCGCGGATGGACACTTGGGCAGATACGTTGCACGCAAGAGTAATCATCACGGCCACAGAAAACAGATTTCGTATGAGATTCAGTTGTTTCATTTTTCAATATAACTTTGTGTCACATGGATGGACTTGACGCAATTCAAATCGTCAATTTTCACATCATCAATACTCACACGCTTTTTCCTGTTGCTTTCAAGAAAATGCAGTCCTTGGCAATAGCCGTTGAAGTCATTGTATTTTTCATCATTGATGACGACCACTACCTGGTCTGCATCAATGCAAAAATATTTGTTACGGATATAATTCGTATGTTCGTAATAGACCGACCTTTGTGAGACTTTGGCGTCAGCTATGGCTTGCAAGTGTTTTTTAATATCATTCTGTACCAGTACCAACGAATCTACCGTGACCAGTTCCTCTGCTTTTTCAAAGCGTGGGAGAATGATTATACGGTGCTTCACCGGATATTTCGTCGTATTGGTTTGTAATGAGATGGTGTATTCTCCCGGAATATCATACGAATACACGACTTGCTGCTCGTATGCGTCCACAGTACCGCTTTCTCCAAATTCCCATAGCCACGTGTCCATACCATAGCCTTCTGCCGAAAAGACCAGCTCTTCGCCTTGATAACCTTCTGACACTCCATTTATACGGGGTATGGAATCAATGGCCTCATGCTCCAGCCCTGAGATAACTTTGATATACTTGTTTACGGAGTGTTTTCCGTCTATTTTCAAAGTAATAAGATATTTGCCGGCCTTACGGTAAGTGTATGACACATCCGTATTTCTCATCAGTGTATCACCGTTTCCCATTTCCCATATGAGCCGCTTGCCTTTAATCGCTGCCGTATCGTTGACTAATAGCTCCAACCGCTCATTGACCTCATAATGAAAATTATCATTGGTGTCATACACATAAAAGTCAATATTGGCAAGGTGCGACTTCGAAGGCAGGAACAAAAACAAAAGGATACCTGCCATGGCAACCAGTCCCAATATGATGATTGTTATAGTTTTCTTATTATCCATCGCGAATGTTTTATAAATTGGCTTTACATTCTTCCAAATCCCGTTCAATCAGTGCATTGTTATGTACCAGACTGTTCAATTCCTCTTTTATGTCGAATTGGCATTTAAGCATTCTGGAGGACAACACGCCGAAAAGGAATTTCGTATTCATATTGTTTTCCTTGTATATATGCTGCAATTGGTAAATCCCATCCTTCACCTCGTCCATCTTTTGTACTTGATGAATGTTGAAGTCCAGAGAGTCAATCTCATTCCAGATGTTCTGCGCTTGCTGCATATGTGTATGCTGGATTTCAAAAATGCGTTCGGAATGGTTGATTTCGTTTATCAACTCCGAACTGTCCTCTGTCGGTACGTTGAGTATATACCGGCAAAGTATGATATAAATTGCGGCTACTGAGAAAATCAGCAGCAGGAGGAAACGGATGTTTCCCCATAGCATTTCGTCTTTTGTCATGGCTTCGTCAGTTTATTCTTGGTTAATTCCTGATATTTGATTCTACACTTTTCAAGTTGCTCCATGTTGCTTTCACGTTTTTTGCTTTCGCGGTCAAGGTCATCCATTGATGATTGGATGACACGGATCTGTTCAAGCATAGCTTTATACACTTCGTACTTGCTTTTATCGGCCTGCATTGCAATGTCATTTTCCATTAATAACCGTTTTTTGGTTATCAATTTTTGCATGTGCTTGTGTTCACTCGAATTTCGCCGCTTGGTCTTCAGATTGTTCAAGTCCCGGAACAATTCTTCTATCTGGAAGTTAAGTTCTGCCTGTTTCTTGAACACATTGTCATATTCGGCCTTCTTGCTTTCAAGAAGGGATATTCCCTTTTGTGCAGTCACAATCGTTACAATACCTCCGGTTGTGGTAACAATCAGTGCGATAGCGAATACCAAAGTAAATCGGAGCTTCGCTTTCAAACGAGCTATTTTGTTTTCTGCTTCCATACTTGCTATGATTTAATCGCTCAACCTATAAATGACCATGATCGTTTCTTTTGAGCCTCTATTGTTTCGTGACTTTCGTCTCCTACTATAATATTCTCACGAACCATTCCGATGTATTCCAGTTCACTCATTTTGTGGAACATATTGCTGAGCAGTGTCACAAATGCCCCTGCCGTCTGCAATGATTGGTTTATATTGGTATGATCATACATAAGCTTGGTTAGGCTCTCTATCTTCGTGATAAATTCAGAGGGTGTGACATTGGTCCACTCATAGAAGTATTGGAGCAATTGTTCTCTTTCCGTTTCGGAAAGACTTTGAAGAGCGGAGTTCAGACCGTTTGCAAGCTCATTCACGGCCTGCACAAGATATATCGGCGGTTGCTCTAAGGCGATTTGTTCGATAAAGAAGATTCTTGAGTTGTAAAAGGCCGAGAAAGCCTTACACAGCTCAAATGTATTATTGGCAAGCGTATCTCTACGCTTGTCAGCAACATTCCTGCTGTAAATGAGTTTCACGTCTTCTTTTATCGACTGTAGGGTACGTGCCAATTGGGAAATGAATGTTTTAATCCCATCGTGGCAAGCGGAATGTTGTACCGGTGGAATATATTGATGATTGATTTTATAGGTATTCCCTTGTCTGCATACCTCTGCCACCAGCAAAAAATTCTGGCTGTAGAAAGATTTGTTGACTTGGTTTTTGGGAACGATATGGAGTTTTATGCTCGGCAAGACATACGGGTGATGCAAAGGCACCTCTTCCGGGTCCGGTTCACCGACAGGTATCAAGTGATACGGATCTACGGATATTAGTACCATATACTCGCTGTCCTCGGCTTGCAGACCGGATTCTGAAATGGTTGCACAGGGTTTCTCATCCCCGTATAAACCGTCGTAATAAACGATGGGCAGACCGCCTTTGGTGATAGCGTTGCAGCTTTTCAGGCGGACACAGAGAGTGGACATGGTATCACCTGAAATCTCTATTTCAAGATTGTCACCTATCCCTTCAAGGACCTCTCCAAGACCATAGTTATAACTGGTCAGACTCCTTCCTGCTTCGCGGTTGAGAGCTTCCGTTTGGCAATATTGGTTTGCAAAGAAATGCTGGCTGGTCAGCTTCAGACCATTGACCCAGTTTACAGGCAAATATGTTAGTGTTTTCATATATTATGATGTTTTTGTTTCTACTTGTACACGCCGGATATATATCGTTTGATTATTCTTAATCTTATTGCCCTCACTCGTCAGAGTGGGGTCAAGTATTCTTATGAACAACGGGAAGTTAAACCATTTTGAGGTATAGAACATCCATCCGATTTGCATATCTTCCTTCTCTGTTTCAATCTTGTTTTGGGGGAAACGCCTGTTTTGGTCTTCGATAACCCAATTGAACCAATTCCCAAGAGATATTTCATTGGGCAGACGGACAACCAACGAAGCGTATGTCGGGTCTTTTATATTCCGTTTGATTTTGACTTTGACCGTTCGGAAGCCGAAGTTGTCTATGTTGTCCCAATATTTCCGGTCAAAGGTACCATAGCTCAATTCCCATGGGGTATATATCGGATGCGGGATGTCCAGGAACAGGGTTCTGCTGTACATAATCAGATACGGGATTGCAAACCACAGGATATTTGTTGTGTTCCATAGCGAATAAGGTAGCCTGCTTATCAGTTCAAACAGCAGATAGTAGCACCATCCGCCTAAAGCGCATATTGTGGTTAGAGTGAGAATGACCGCTGTTCGGGAACTGCCAATACCGATTGCTCCGAACAAATCGGAGGTTGACAGTTTGCAGAACAATGCTCCAAGGAGGATATAGGACAATATCGTGAATGTCAAGCCTCCCCAGACGTATTCGTTTTTTAGGAAACCGAACAGGCTGGGTAAAGCAACGGCAATGGAAGCCAGAAGAATGAATATGATTAATTTCTTCAGGCTAAGTTTGCTCTTGATCGTTTTTATTCCGGTCAAGACAAATATCATCACGGCTACAAATAATGGAGCCAATAAATAACGTGCAAAGAAATATAGCAATATCTTCATATTATTAGATTTTTCATAAGTTCATATTATATCCTAATCGGTTTTCTCCGAGTATAAAATCGGTTTCTCCACGTACCAGATAATCAACTTCGATATTTCTTGTTGAAAGGATGAAAAATTCAAGTATCCGGCGGACATTGGATAGATGCGTTTTTACCTCCTCATAGTCATCTGTCGGAGTATCAAGGATGATTGTCGCCGTCAAATCATCGGTTTCGCTTATCATTAGACCATTAAGGCCTAATGTCTGTCCGACACATCCGGAACCGACGGAAAGGTAAACCGTTTCATCAATCTCATGGACTTCCAGTCGCAGTTTCACCTTCAATCCCAAAACGATAAGAAGCAGTTGCTCGATAGCAGGCAGGTTCTCTTTATACCGTTCTGCATTGCAGAGGAATAGGAACAGCTTATATTTCTGATGGGAAGTAATGGATAGTTCGACATTTTCCATTACTTCAATCATCTTGATGAAGTTCTTCTTGGAGTCCGGGTCTGAAAAGAAATTCAGATGGCGGTTATTGATACGGACCTTTTCTTTGAAAAACTCTGTATCAAAGGGTGCAAAGAATTGTATAAGCTCTTTATCCTGTTTTTCATTGGCTCGGATGGCTTCAACTATCTCCTTGTTGCTCATGCCCGGTGTGCTAAGCACCAATGGATGAAATAGTAATTCCGGCAATTGATGGTAGATGCTGTTTCTTGCCAGATTCAGTAATATATATTCTTTGTCGGCATTTGTCGCCGCGATATGCTGTACCGAAACGCTTAATACATCTCTGGATTTCACACGACTGTTCATACCATGGCAATTAACCATAGTATGGTCCAACAGCCGCCGGTCAAGAATAAATTGAAGTTCATCATAAAAGATTTCTGCGACAAAATTTATTGCCTGACTTCGTTGGATGCTTTCCAAGGGTTTCTTTTGCGCTAACATTGTTCCCATATCAGTTCACCGTTTCGATAGTTTATGACGATGTTGTCACCCGACTTGATTTGCTCAGAGACAATCAGACGAGATACGGACTTCTTGATATAAGTTCTTATGACTCCTGCTATCGGACGTGCGCCGTATTTGGGAGAATACCCTTTGTTTGCCAGATGTTGCAATGCTTCATCCGACAAATTCAACTGGATGTTTTTCTGTTTCATCAGTTGTTCTTGCAATCTTCCAAAATGGAGGTTGAATATCTGTTTGGCGACATTTTCATCTATTGGCGCAAACGGAACCACCTCGGTGAGACGTCCCAAAAATTCAGGTCGGAAATACTGTGCCATAACCTCGATGAGCTTTCCGGAATCAGGAGTATGTCCGGATTGTATTTGTTCCACAATCCACTGGCTTCCGATATTGGAGGTGAAAATGATTATGGAATTTGAAAAATCTCCTTCCCGGCCCAGTTTATCATGTATTTTGCCTTCATCCATCATTTGCAGGAAAACATCATAAACGCTGCTATGGGCTTTCTCAATCTCATCGAATAACACTACCGAATAAGGTTTCTGTCTGATTTGAGTGACCAGTAAACCACCTTCCTCATATCCTACATATCCCGGAGGTGCACCATACAGCAATGCAGCCGAATGTTCTTCCTTGAACTCGGACATGTCAAATCTGATCATGGCTGATTCGTCATCAAACAGTAACTCGGCCAGTGATTTTGTGAGTTCTGTTTTTCCCGTTCCGGTAGGGCCAAGGAAGAAGAATGAACCTATAGGCTTCTTGGGGTCACTCAGTCCGCTGCGTGATTCTATAATGGCATCTGATAAAGTCGTAATAGCCCGGTTCTGTCCTTTGACCCGTTCTTGCAATTTGCTCTCGATGCTCAAAAGTCGGTCCTTCTCGCGGGCTTGTATTTTTCCGATAGGTATATTGGTGCACTCCGCTACAATCGCCTCTATTTCCGAAGAGCGTATCTCTTCAATAGACTGGTCGGATAGTGCCTTTAATTCTTTGATGATGCCCGACAAACGTCCTGCTTTTATCGCGATGTCATCTTCTTTATCCCATACATAGTTGTCTGACAGTTTGGTGGTCAATACGACACTGATTTTGCTGAATACAGAACGGTACAGTAAGTAAAGCGGCCCTTCAGATATTTTTTCGTCGAGACTCTTTATTTCCTCAAAATCCGCTTCCAAATCAGAAACACTGGCTCGTGCATTCTTATTGCATAGCCGGACGGCAGCAGCGGTTCTGTCAAGCAGGTCGATGGCGGCAGATGGCAGGCTGCGTTCCTTAAAATAACGTTTGGAGAGTGCGATTGAATCTTTAATACACGCATCTGAAATTCTCAGCTCGTAATAGTTTTCAATCCTTTTTTTATGTAATTGTATGGCACTTTCAAGCGTAGCCGTATCCAGTTCTTCAATCTTTATGATATCAAGACGCCCTTCTATCGGATGCTTTTCGATGTTCTTCCGGTAAGAATCGTTCGTGAGTGTGAGAACAAGATTTGCGGCTCCCTCGCTGATTTGCGCACTTAATATGTTGATAAGTGTGGATGCTTTGCCTGATACGCTGTTCTCCAAAAGAACCTGTAAATCATCAATCACCAGCACAGCTTGTTCCAATTGGTTGAGCTTGTGCATCAGATTGACAACTTTTTGTGCTATCTCCGTTTCAGACGAGGTTGATGCGAGCAGTTTTGCCGTATTGAGTCCGACAATAGATATTTGCTTTAACATCTCATCTTCATTCTCACAAATATCTTTGACAAAGGCGTTGATGATGGAACTCTTTCCGATACCGGATTCACCGACAATCAGTATGCCCTTGCTCTCTGAGCGTTCGAGGCATTCTAAAATAGTACGGACCTCTTTTTCCCTACCGACGACAAAGCCACCGGCATTGATGGTTTCTTGCTTTTTCAGGTTGTCGGCATAAGGAACGCTTGCTGTTATCTGCATTTCCTCTCCTTGATAAGAATGCAACGGGGTAAGGGCATTGTAGTGGGACAATATGTCATCTTCCGAAACATCCAGCATCTCTATCTGCTGATGCGAATACACGACACCTTCACGCAATATGGCGGTAAACACACAGATGGAGTCTATGGAATCCGCTCCTAATTTAATTTTAGACCGTTCGGATTCATCCAAAACCTTTGACAGTTCTTCATCAGGTTCCACTTCTTCTGTGGAAGTACCACTGGACCTATACATTTCGCGGTGGGTGTCAAACCATTCCATTATGTAGCCGACATCCTTCTGCATCGAGGATAAAATTTCCTTTAGACCCGTGTTTTCTGCAAACATGGCCATGACAAGATGTGACACGCCGAACGTGTTATGCTTGTCTTGAAGTGCCATTCCTCTTGCTATCTTAAGGGCAGACACCAAACTTGGGCTATAATTGCTATCATTCATACGAATTTGATTTTATAGTTTGAATTACATACAGAGCGTTCAGTCAAATCTTTTTCAAGATAATGGGCCAATTCTTCCAGATTGGGAATTTCATCTTTATCAAATTGTCCAAACTTTATCTTGACCTCTGTCACTCTGATTAATCCTTTTTTGCTGTCAGGAGATATAGTCACGCCATTACCGACTTCGACTGATTCAACATGTTTTCCCAGCTTGTGCAACAAGTAGCTTTTGATGTCTTCTTTAGATATAATCCGTTCCCGGGACAACAGACCATACCTTAAACTATTAATAAGTTCCTGTTCGCTATCATGCGTTGTTCCTCCTTGCATACAAGTGCGCAACATGATGCCTGAAGCGTCATATTTTTCTATGTTGAATTGTTGTATCAGTGTGCGTTCATTGAAACCGTTCGCCAGAGATCCGGAAGTCACCCAATATTTTATCTCGGCATTGGTCGCATCCTTTTGGGGGACACTTAAAACAAAGGCCTTTATTTTGTTATCTCCTTTTAGCGTGGCCTCCAATCCTTTCTCTATATCATTTATCTTGTTGAACAACTCTTTGAGCTGCGTCGAAAGTGCATCCGGATTCATTGAAGCAAAAGCACTCCCGTCTTCTTTCATTAATTGTAACACTTTTGAAATTAATGAGTGGGCACTGTCCGAATCAAATCGTTCAAGGTCGCCAAAATACAGGCTGAATATACCTGTCGGATTTTCCTCATACTGGTTCAGTCGGTTTACATATTCCCGGCCTTTGTTGTCTTGAAACGAGCGTATGTTCAAGAATTGTGTACGGCCCGGACATTTCAGAGGTATAATTCGTCCGGTGGAACGGAAATTATGCTGTTTGTAAACGATTTGTCTGTTTACAACCGGAAATGTGTTCAAATATACTTCCAGATTTTCAAGACTTTCTTTCGTGAATATTTCCGGAAAGACTATCTTGACCCAAAAGAGATTCTCAGAGTCGTCCGGAACCTCGCAGTCGGCCACATAACCGGGAAACATTTCTCGGTAGGTATGCTTCTCTTTGGAAGCATCTTTTATACTCACATTGAAATATAGGTCACTATAAAAATCGCGGATTTCATCAAAGTAGTGCGCATTACTATATGGATCTTCAACATGAAGGCCTGTTTTTGCATTCAATCGGTTTCCTGTGCAGTCATAGAAGAAAGCCATATTCATAAACGGAAGCAACCCCATATCGGAAGGCTTGATACAAAACATTACAGAGTCCATGTTTTGCAGGACTTCTTTAGACACATCCAGCCCGACCCAGACGCAATAATCCGCTATCCGGTTTTTAGGGCCAAGGAAGCGTGTTGGAGTGCTAAAGCTATCGGTTGAATGCCTTATACTATCGTTGTATGCGATTGCTTTGACTTTTGCATCAACCAGTTTATAGGAAAACAAAGGGGTTATAAAGACTTGAATATCCCCTTTGCCAAATATGTTTTTCTCTGCATAAAAGTGATCTTCGGCATCAAGTTCGCAACATTCCCCATGATTGGGGGTAATAGTCATAAGCGCATGGGCCGGCTTTGGCAGCGACCATTTGTTTCCTATGAGTATTCTGGACAGGCGGTGAAGTATCCGTGAATCGGACTGATCTATTTCTTGATGCAGCTTGTTGGACTCATGGGCAAAAACTTCAAGCAGCAAATCTATCACGGGGTCCATATCGCGTATATCGGATACACCCCAAAACTCCATAGCCTGCTTTAATATTCGTTCCTTTATTGCAATTTGTTTCTTGTCTGACATAGTTCGATTATTGTGATAAAGGGCTTATATATAATGAGGTGTTAAAACTGAATTTCTCGTTGGTTCTATCCATTATTCCGGTCACGGTTATTTGTGCCTTTCTTCGGATATGAGATACTTTATCTATATTTTCTTCTTCTATTTCCAAAAGGGTGACGTTCACATCTACATTCCGTAGTCTCTTTTCATATTTCTCTATCGTTTTTATTAAGGAGTTTTTTACTCCTTCCTCCCAATCGCTGATTTTCACAAGTTGGTTGAACTCAAGGTCCCATATCATGGAACCAAAGTCTTCTCGGCCGATAACTTCCCCATGGTGAGAAAGAATCAGTAGCATGATGTGTTGGGCTATCGATTCCTGATAGGAACACCTTTGCAATTTCTTGGCAACAGCCGATTGCAATTGTAATGGCATTTTCAGGTAAGTCATACTATTCTTTTATTTTATTCTATTTCGCAAATATACTCTTTTCCTTGTTAGATGCCAATAAAATGCTCCTAAAAATTTGACGGTTTCAGAAATAATTCATATATTGCGCACGGTCACAAAACCAAAAGAGAGCTATAAAAAAAGTATGATATTAAAAAGTAAATTCTATGGCAATCTACAATTATGGAATTGGAGGCAACGAAGTAAAAGTCGATGCGAACGAATCCATCGCGGAAATCCCCTCCAACCGAACTTTGATAGTTCAAAAACTGACAGATGAAGCTCCTGCGGCTCCGGAAAGCGTGTATGGTTTGGAAACCATTGAAGATGTGTTCCAACGTTTTGAACCAACAGTTGACTTATGCCACGTGGATGCGGAAGGTAATGAAATCAAGGAAATCATGACATTCACCGGACTTGGAGACTTCGGAGCCAAGAAGATTAAAGAGAAGAGTGATTTCTTGAGTAAACTTGACATTGAGAAAGAGCAGGGTGTCAGAATAACTCGCCAGCTTACTTCCAACCGCGCTTTACAGAAAGCACTTGAAAATCCGGAAGTCAAAAATGCCATTATGGACGTGATTGAATCATCAATCGAGGAGATTCTGGCAAATCAAAAGAAAGTAGAACTTTAATCTTTTACTAAGATGAAGCAGGAAACTCAACAACAGACAGCCAGTACGACAACCTCACAGAAAGTCGTATCACAACAGGCGCAAAAGTCATCTGCATCGGCAATAGACAAACTCAAAGAATTTGGTGGCTTCGCTTTTCTTGAAAATATCATAGATGGGTATTCCAATCTTAATCCGGCACGAAAGGCCCGTCGCAACATCTTCCTCACGGATGAACAGTGGGAAAATGAACGTAAGGCCTTGGTTAATCGCTTAAGCGTATGGCTCAAACTCTTACGTGAGAATGACACTGCCGAACAAATGCGGGACAAGGCCAAAGAAACCGCAGAAAACGCCGAGAACCTTCTTAATCATAACTTGAAGAATGCTCTTGCCAGGACACGGGAACTTGAAAGCGCATATCGCACTATTGCGTTCTTTTACAAGAACACGGAAAGTGATAAGGTGAAGAATGTCACCATTGTCAATGCGACCATGGAGCAGCTTCAGGATTTGGACAATACCATTTTCGCTGACCACATTAGTAACGAACTCAAACAGAATTTTGACCGTCTTGACCTGCGTCGCAACTACTCCTTGCTTGTCGTTCCTGGATATATAGGCTCAAATGCCATTTTGGATAAGTGGTCTAAAATGGCATACGAGAACAAGGTTTTTCTTGTTACAGACTTCCAAGACCTTGAAACTCCGGACGATGTAGTAGATATATTCTTCAATGCCAATCATACGAGTGGAGATGTGTTCAAATCGAATACTATTATGACCTGTAACTGGTTGCTTGGTCGTCAAAGAGAGGAAAGCGTTGGAGAAGAAGAAAATCTTTATATTCCGCCATCTTCTTCACTTGCCGGAAAAATATACAACACCTTAATGTCTCAGGTAGTAGCCGGAAAGAAATTTGGTGGACTTAATGAAGTAGAAAGTGTACGCTTCGACCTTCGCAAGAGCGAGATTTCAGAGCTTGAACGTATGGGTCTTGTGCCGATGGTGAACGAGTACAGCAAGGTTATGGCTTTCTCCGCCAAGACATTATTTAATGGAGATAATCTTGGCTTGCAGACCTACTCCGTAGTTCGTGTATTCGACTATATAACGAAGGTACTGATTGACTTCCTGAACCGTCGGGCATTTGAAAATTGGACTACTCGCACGGAAGCAGATTTACGTGGTCAGGTTGTGAAATTCCTCGATAGTGTAATGGGACCGAACAAACTCATCGAACGCTTCAAGGTTATGAAGATTGAACAAGACCCGAATCAGAAAGACCGTGTGCTTCTTGACATCCACATCACACCGTATTTCCCGGCAAAAAGCTTCGTGATACAGCTTGCCGGTCATAAAGGCGATAATCCGGAGGATGCTATTTGGGAAAGCGAATATCATCAAGAATAGTATTGAATAATTTTGAATTTACAGATGGGCATAATGTATGTCCATCTGTAAATCATTTATTCACTTATTTGAATAAAGAAAAGAAAGAGTATTGGATAAGAATAGGTGTCCGTAATCAGATGAGTATCCTCAATAGCATGGCGAAATCGGACAAGCTCTTGCACACTTTAATGTAAAAGTGAACGAGGATTAAGCCAAAGGAGCCATACTCTTTTAGCCTCATGCTATATCGCATATTCACAGAAAAAGCATTATTTATGCAGCTTGCCAGTCATAAGGATTGGTTGCTATGAAGGTACAATACTGGACGGTAAATATCATCAAGAATAAGTGAAACATTAACGAGTTGTATATTTGCCACTTTAGACAAATATTTCTCGTTCATATAATAAAAAGGTCTGAAATGGAAATTACTTTGCAGCAATTTGAGGCAATGTGCCAAAATCGACAATTACATAATGGTTATGTTGAAGGTTTAGGATGTGTATTTTGGCGGTCTCGCTATGTCATATCATCTGATACCACATCTACTGAATCATTTTCCACACCTTTCTATGAATTGGTAGTGATAAAGGATGAGAAAAATATTGAAAGTGGATTGCAACCATTAGAGGGGCTGATAGACAAGGGAACTACTGCTTTGTCTTTATATGGTATTGCAAATTCTTTTGAGCAATTATCTCAAAAACCTATTGTCATTGGAGAAAAGTATATTCAGATAAACAGACAAGGTACTTTGGTTCGTAATCCCAATAGAGTATATACAACAAAAGGTGAAGTTGCGAAAGGTGTAGGTAGGAAAATCTATTTTGCAGGGCTTATTATTGATACAGCACTATGGATTTCTGGTAAACAGACTTTTTCCGAGGCGGCATTAAATATGGGAGTGAACACGGGTATTTATATTATCGGTGCTTATTGCCCTCCAGTTGGAATTGCTCTTGGTATTTTATGGTTCATAACCAGTGTTTCAAAACGTCCATATATTTCCCCGCCAAGTTATGAAGAAATACATGGTACTATTACTCCCGCAGATGCAACAAGAGTTGACCGTCCTTATTATTGTGAACCAATGAGAGTCAGGCCCAATCATAAAAAACATATATTAAGACAAGGAAAATGATACCACAATACAATGAATATAAAACGTAATACATCCTCTTTCAAAGAAAAAAATAGAGTTTCATTTTTCGATAATATATTTTATTGGATTTGGACAACTGTACCGTCAAAGGGGTTTCCTGACCGTTCTTTTGTAGTTGTTACGGTATGTCAATTTTCTTATGTGTTGCTTTTTGTTTCTATTTTGTTGACTCTATTTGATGACCAAGTTCAACTTTGCATATATGACAAACCAGAACCTATAGCTATTCCCATGCTTATATTGTTGATAATATTATCTTTTATCAATTTAAAAATATATGATGAGAAAAAATATCAAAAATTGGAACATGACTTTAGACTGATGTCTGTTCCACAAAGAAAAAAATATAAAAATATTTTTTTTCTTTTCTTGTTGACTACCATATTAGTTATATTAGTTGATATAATGCTTCTTTATTCTTATAATTCTCACATGAATAATCTAACATGAAGTTTTCTTTATATGAAATCATTAGGGTCTCATTTAAATTGACTTCTCTTATCGCAACCGGAAACTATTAGGGGGTTAATGTAGATGTGCAGCAAGTTTTCTTCGTGTAGTGAGTGTTCTTTTTTCAAATTGGAGATTTTCCTATAATATAGCAATAAATAAGTAAATTAATACGTCTATTATTGAAATGCAAATTTATTGGTAAACGTAGTTTTTATATTCTGTCTATTGTTTGTAAAGCATAAAAATGTATATTTGCAACAGACCCAATTGCTCTATATCAAAACAAATGAAAAGAGAATGGAATAGCTGTATAAATACTTACAGCCTACCTTGGGATATTATCGTCAATTCAGAAAAGAAGAAGTTTATCGAAAGCTAAAATAAAAATATTTCCTTTTACTGATTTTTGCAGATTTATTTTTATAACATACTATATAATAGTGAAACAGAAAGAAAAGAAAGCTCGAAATAGGAGGACAAATGAACAAATAGACAAGGAGGTAATATCCGAACTTGAAAAGCTTGTAGCTGAATATGGTTTTGGTAATGTCAATTTGAGTGCATTGATGAAAGCTGCAAACATAGAAGCTAATGTGTTTTATAGAAGATACGGCTCAATGGAAAACCTTTACGACAGGCTTGCCAAGCAGTATGATTTCTGGATCAATGATACTATTGACGTTTCCAGCCTGAACATATTGGGACCTAAAAAGTTTTTTGCGGAAACATTCAAGACCCTTTATAGGAACTTGTCTGATAACACTGTAATGCAAAAGTTGTTACTTTATGAAATGTCGGTTATTAATGAAACGACAAAGAGAACAGCAGAAACACGGGATATTATGAATCTAAATTTGATTGCGTTTTATGACAATCTGTTTAAACCGGCGAAAATCAATATTAAAGCTATTATGGCGAATCTGGTTGGAGGAATTTATTATCTGATACTTCATAGGAGGTGTGCGAAAACCTGTACAATAGATTTTAGTACTCAAGAAGGGGAAAAGGTCTTTTTCGAATGGATAGATTTTCTAACAGATGCCATTTTTGACAAACTGGAAGCGTATGAAAGGAATAGAAAAGCAGCTCAAGAAATGTTATCAGACGGCATAAGTGAGTTTAAAATATGTAAATACATGGGCATCAATAAAAATGACTTAAAAATGTTACTTTCAAAATAGCTATGGAAATTCACGAGAACTTTCAAAGGAAAGCTAAAAATTTTATTTATAGTACATATCATATTGATAAGTAGAGAATACCATAAAATATTCGCAAAACTCCATTGCTGCGTAAATCCCTATTCGGATACTTTGTATTAATAGCGGTCATTATCTGTATGGCCGCCGTGTGTATCCATGAACATATAAGTGATTATGGACTTAATAGTCTAATCAGGTCATTGAAGCAAGGGGTATTTGACGTTAGCTATTGTCGGTTACTTTTATAATTTTTTTCTATATCCCTCTGTATAAGGACTGATAGCCTGCTACAAGAAAAATCTGACACGCTTTGTGTAGCGCGTTACATAAAGTGCGTCAAGTTATTTTTCAAAGGGTACACGAACAGACTTGAAATTGCGGATAATGATATAACTATATCACTATTCACAGTTTCAAGGTAGTCTTTGGAGCTTAGTCCTGCATGTCCGTTCTCCTGTTTTATTATTCCCTGCTTTAGCGTTTTCTATTCCTTTTTTATATACTTCTATTTATCGCTTTTCTGCCGCCGTGCAACCTGCCGTGGATTGAATTTTTCCGCAAAGGTAATCGCCAGTCCCAGTCGTGTCAATGCCGGCATTCAGCCGCAAGTGAAGCGCAAAAATCTTCCTCTCCGCTGGTGAGCGTATTTTTCCTCTTCAGCCTTGCCAGATTGTTCCTGTCGCCTTTGGATGCAGAAAAAATCATCCCGGAGGTCGCAAACAGGCCGAACAGAGGGAAATAAAGAATATTTATAAACTAAGGTAACGGTAGGATTAACCACCTGCCACAAAAAGAATTTATTATGTTATACGTTCACACAATTGGTCGCATTGGCAAGGATTGCCAGGTTATTACTGGAGCACACGGTTCATTCATTGCATTTGATATGGCGGTAGATGACTATTCACATGGGAACAGCATCACTACTTGGGTAAGGGTACGGAGTAAGAAAGAAAACCATATTCGACTATCCGAATATCTTACCAAAGGACGGTTACTGCTCATTGAAGGGACACTTTCGGCTTCACTGTGGAAGGATAAGGATGAAAACTGTCAGATTCAACTATCCATTACGGCAGACGCATTGGAGTTCATCAATACCGGAAAGCGTGAGGGTACAACTTCAGAAGCAGAGAGTTCGACGGATGCCGCAAGCAATGCACCTGTACCACCGGTAGCTATGCCGCAAGAGGACAAGGAAGACTTGCCGTTCTGATGATGTGCATATAGTATTGAACAACAACAAATACTAAATGTAGTATTTACTAATTATAGTAAAGTAGGAAGTTAGTGAGTTACCTATTACTGAAAGTAGTATTTACTACATTTAGTTTATTAGTATTTTAGTATAGTAGTAAATACTAAAATACTCTTTTCAGTAAAATAGTATATACTAATTATAGTATTTACTAAGAATAGTATTATCTTTGTATCGCATATAAAGACATCAAATTATGACAAAAATTATAGCTGTTTTGAATCATAAGGGTGGGGTTGGCAAGACAACTACCACCATCAATCTTGCCGCTGCTTTGCGACAGAAGAAAAAGCGTGTACTGGCTATCGACATGGACGGGCAGGCAAATCTTACAGAATCGTGTGGTCTCTCCATTGAGGAAGAACAAACGGTGTATGGGGCAATGAGAGGTGAATATCCCTTACCGGTTATCGAACTGGAGAACGGACTTGCTGTTGTGCCGTCCTGTCTCGACCTGTCGGCGGCAGAATCCGAACTGATAAACGAGCCGGGACGTGAGTTGATACTGAAAGGACTGATTACGAAGTTGCTTGACAGTCGGAAGTTTGACTACATCCTGATTGACTGTCCACCTTCACTGGGCTTGCTGACACTCAATGCCCTTACCACAGCGGACTTTCTGATTATTCCGGTGCAGGCACAATTCCTCGCCATGCGCGGAATGGCGAAGATTACAAGCGTAATTGAGATTGTCAAGGAACGCCTGAACCCGAACCTGAGTATTGGTGGCATTGTTATTACTCAGTTTGACAAGCGCAAGACACTCAACAAGAGCGTAGCTGAAATTATCAATGACTCTTTCTGTGATAAAGTGTTCAAAACGATTGTACGGGACAATGTGGCACTGGCCGAAGCTCCTATAAAGGGAAAGAACGTCTTTGAGTACAATAAGAACTGCAATGGAGCCAAAGATTATATGGCTTTGGCACAAGAGGTTTTGAAATTAAAATAAGACAATATGGGCAAGAGTGATTTATTGAAAGACAGTATGAAAAGCGGACTGGACGGATTGCTGTCATCCACGAAGAAATCTCCGCAAAAGAAGGAAGCCACACCGCTTAAAACTGAAAAAGAGCCTGCGGTACATTGCAATTTCGTTATCGACAAGAGTGTTCATACGCGTATGAAATTCCTTGCTATTGAGAAGAATATGTCATTGAGAGACATTGTAAATGAGGCGATGAAGGAGTATTTGGAAAAAAACGGTAAGTGAGGGTATGTTCCTCGCTTCCCGTTCTTTTAAATCAGTGACTTCTGTTAGTACGTTATGCCGATATGTATTGCTACATATCAGTCATTGACAACCCTTTGTATGACAGGGAATAACCTTTGAACTCTCCCGTTGCACGCATGAAAGCGGCTGCTTTCGCTTCCAGTTTTTCCATGTCGATATTTTCGGCCTTGCGTTTGACTTCGAAAAATGTCGCCGTATCGTCCAGTTCGTTTTCAGTTACTATGTCTATTTCGTTCTCACCCTTGCGGTCCCACCAGCCTCCGATACGCGTATAGACTTGCCGTTCTATCAGTACACGCTTAAAGTAACGTTCAAGCATCAGACCGCTGAAAGTTTCATAATCCCGACCTATAATCATCTTCACACTTCCATAGTTCTCTATCTCCAGCATATAGCTGTACTTGTAGATGAAGCGGAACCAGAACGTGAAAAAATTATCCTCGATGACATACCGGACATTCTTGGCGGAACTCTTCTCGAACAGCGGTTGCTTCTTCGATATGATTTCGTATTCTTTCTCCAGCTTGGTAAGATAACCGCCGATTTCCTTGCCTACCACGTTTTCAATTTCCGAACGGGATGTTTTTCCTCGTGCAATGGCCGATAGTATGGAGAAATAGATTCCGTAATCCTTGCCGAACTCTTCGATAAGAATCGCTTTACCCTCGCCCAAAAATATGGAGTCGGCCTTTATAATCTGGTCGAGCATAGTCGTTTTGGTTGTTGCTCCTGCATCCACGAGTAGTTGTACATACTTCGCCACACCGCCCGTGAAAGCGTACAAGGCCAGCAGATCTTCCGCCGTGTAGCCGGGGTTGTATTCCGAAAGAATTTCTTTCAGAACAGTTGGGGTAAACGGACGCACAGTCATAAAGCGCGACTGCCGGTTATACAACGGCTCTTTCTTATCCTTGAATATCTTTGTCATCATGGAATAAATCGAACCACAGACAATCAGGTTAATACGGGACTTCGGGCTGTATAGATCCCAGATGCGCTGCATATCGCTGAACACCGATTTGTTCACACGGAAAAACTCCTGGAACTCGTCGATAAAGAGTGTGATGGGACGTTCTGCCGAAAGTTTCATCAGGTACTCGAACACATCGGTGAAGTGTTCTGCCCGCCCCATGGTTGGGACTCCCAACTTGTTCTCTATTTCAAGCCGGTAATCCTCACACAAATCGCCTTCGGCTTTCCGGGCAACAAAGAAATAGAGAATCGGTTCGTCCTCGTATGCCTTCCACACGAGTGATGTCTTACCGATACGGCGACGTCCCGTTACCACTGTAAACTGAGCATTGTTTTTGGCCATTTCGCGAATCTTGCGAAGAGAGGCTATTTCTTCTGTCCTGTCAAAAAATCTCATATCCTTATCCTTTTTTATTGCTGTTTCCGAAACGGCTGTTTCCGAAACGGCTGTTTCGTTACTGCAAAAATAATGCAAATTTCTGGTAAAACAGGCAATTGATACAGATTTATTTAGCGAAATGGCTCAAAGGATTTTTATCCGGTAAGTTCCATTCCTGTTTTACACCGTCTGGTCTTACGTCCTTCCGCTTGTCCCGTTGTATCGTTAATCATCCCTTTATAGTTCCATCCGTTTTACCATCCGCCTTTCAGCGTATTCTTCCTTTTCTATATTCTTTTAATGCCACTCATCCGGTCCATTCCTGCCATCACCGGTTGGTTTTCCAGACGCAAAGGTGGACTGCCGCGCTTGATTCCGTCGCTTTGAAGTGCATTTCTTATAAAATTCTTCCTTTCTGCGAAAGAGTAATTTTCCGGAAAAAGCGTCGGAAATCGCTTATTCGTCAGTCCTTGTAAAGCATCTGTAAATCCCAAGCGGTTCAGGCAGAAAAGAGAACCGAACAAAGGGAAAATAAAAAATTAAATATTAAAACCAATTAAATTTTTATGATTATGGAAGCAACAGCAATTCAATCAGTAGAGAAAAACATCACAATGGTAGCATTGGCAAACGTGCAGCCGAGCAATTACAACCCACGTAAGAATTTTGACGAAGCGAGCCTTGCAGAACTTTCCGAGAGTATTCGTCAGCAGGGTGTGTTACAGCCTATTGGAGTACGCCCAATAGAAGACAACCGCTTTGAGATTGTTTTTGGAGAACGCCGATATCGTGCCTCCCTCATGGCAGGATTGGAAGACATTCCGGCTGTCGTTATGGAAATTTCAGACGAAGTTGCCGAAGAAATGGCGGTAACTGAAAACCTCCAGCGCAAGGATGTTACCCCGATAGAGGAAGCAAATGCCTACCAAAAGCTCATTGATAGTGGTCGCCACGATGTGCAGTCTTTGGCGGTGCAGTTCGGTAAAAACGAAAGCTATATCCGCACACGCCTTAAATTCGTTTCCTTAATGCCCGAAATCGCACAGCTTTTGGAACAGGACGAAATCACAATCAGCGTAGCGAGCGAAATTTGCCGTTATGGGGAAGATATTCAGAAAGAGGTGTACAACAAGCATCTTAAAGAGGGGGTGCAGTACAATAGTTGGCGAGGAATGAAAGCCTCTGATGTTGCACGGAACATCGAACGGCAATATACCACCGACTTGGAGCGATACGCATTTGACAAGACCCTCTGTCTGTCGTGTCCTCACAATACAAATAATATGATGTTATTTTGCGAGGGTGGTTGCGGAAATTGCGCCAATCGTACTTGCCTTGCTGAAATGAATGCAGCATATCTCACGGAGAAAGCCGTGCGCCTTATGGAAGAACGCCCTGAGGTATCCCTCTGCTATGAAAGTTTCAACAGCAATGAAGCCGTAGTAGAACGTCTTACCGCCATGGGTTACGAAGTGGAAAGCCTTAACTATTATGCAAAGGCATATCCCGAACAGCCCGAAGCACCCCGAAAAGATGAGTACGACACCACCGAAGAATACGAACAGGCACAGAGCGAGTTCGAACAGGATTTGAACGATTACACGGAAGAATGCGAAGAAATCCGTACCCGAAGTGAAGCAGGTGAAATCATCCTTTATTTCCGTATTGAGAGCAAGGACATCGTACTCTGTTATGTTCCGAAAGTTACCTGTACTACCAATGACACAAAACAGGAGCAGACGCTTTCACCGGTAGAGAAGTTGGAAAAGCAAGACAAACGCAACAAGGAAATTGCCCTTGAAAAGACTGTAGAGGACACAAAAAAACAGATTTTGGAGGTTGATATGTCCGATTGCAAGTTTGGGCAAGACGAGGACAAGATGATTTATTTCTTCTTGCTATCATCCCTCCGCAAAGAGCATTTCGAAGCGGTAGGTATCGAGGAAAAAAAGCCTTATTCCTACCTTACAGATGAAGAAAAGATAAACATCATTGCCAACCTCACGAGCAAGCAGAAAGCGATTATTCGCAGGGATTTTCTAATTGCTAATTTCAAGAACGCATACGGCAACAATGCCATTGCATCCCTCTTGCTTGACTTCGCACAAAAACATATGCCCGACCTGTTGGCAGACATCAAGAACGGACATAATGAAGTGTATGAGAAGCGTCACCAACGTATCGAAGAGAAAAAAGCCGTTCTTTTGGTGCAGGAACAAGCAAAGCAGGAAGCGGAGCAATCTGACAAACAGCAATCCGAAGTAGGGATGCAGACCGAAGAACAGCCACAAGAGGAAGATATTGTAGCTTAACCATAATCAGTAACCAACGAATAGAGGGTGGAGTAATCTGTCCTCTATTCGTTCCTAATTTGTAATTAGATTAAAGATGTTCACGGACAACTGCTCCAAACCGTTGTCGGGCGGCGCGTCTGCCGGGCAAACCCGCCATCCGCGCGATTATGCCTTTTCTATCCCATTTATAGCTACCTCCCGATACCCCGCCGCCACCCGTCTTCATTTATACCTATCAGTTTCCTCCTTTTTATCTTTTCCATCTTATTCCTTCTCCGGTTCCTTCCTGTCCTCGCCGATTGGTTTTCCAGACGCGAAGGTGGACTGCCGCACTTGATTCCATCGCTTTGAAGTGCATTTTTATAAAATTCTTCCTTTCTGTGAAAGAGTAATTTTCCAAAAAAAGCGTTGGAAGTAGCTTGTTCGTCAGTCCTGTAAAGCATCTGTAAATCCCAAGCGGTTCAGACAGAATATAGAACCGAACAGAGGGAAGAAAAATAAATCATTAAAATTTCATGACAATGGACAACATCAAAGAAAGCAAAGAGTACAAACTTGCCAAAGAATGGGAAATGGCAGTGAATAGTTTTAGTTTCAATCCCAAGCGTTTTGCAGCCGCTATACCTGATATGCACCCCACACTGCAACAGAGCCTCTATAGATTGTTTAAGGAGTGCATCATTGTGATGGCGGATGAGACACGTCACTATGATGACCGCAATCGTGCATCACATGAAGAAGCAAAGTGTCTTATGGAATACCTCAAGACAAATGGAAAGCATATCCCATTAAAATAACAAGCGTATGAAAACACAAGAAGTACAATTTGGCGGCAATAACTATCCTTGCCGTGTGGTGGAATCCAACGAGGGTGAAGAACTCCTTATCGGCTCGATTACCTTGCTTGATGCCCTTCAGCCCGGTAGTTTCAACGATGAAAACGAAGGCTTCGCAAGCAAGGAAGCCGAAAGAATCTATGACGAGGTTTTCTTCTTTACCGACATGGCAAACCTGCGACTGACAGACGTAGAATTGGTTGCCGAACTGAAAAAGGACAACTCGGAATGGTTCGAATAAAAAAACAATAATCATCTTAAAAATAGCATAGTTATGGAAAAAGAGTATGTAATACAAATAGCACAGACCATTCAAGAGCAGTTGATAGGACTTACCCCTATGCCCGTCCTCATGTCATGGGGTATCGCAGAGTTTGCAGCCACCATCTTCAAAGACCTGCCTGCACTTCGTATCAAAGTAAACGGACTGTTACACACCGGATACGTCATTATTGCACTTAATGGGTCGGACTATTATGAGGTATATCTGTTGAAAGGCAAAGATGCAGAGTGTGTCAATGAAGAAGTTTGTTACAACGAGTTAGGGGATGTCATTGACAGGGCAATTGAATGCGGTACTGACAAAGAGGAATACGAAAAAATTGCCATCAGCAACTCACCCAATTATTAAGCAGGTAGCTCTCCTGATAAACCAGAAGAAGAGATTAGTTAGTAGTAAACCGCCAGTACGATTGTACTGACGGTTTTTGTTTTTGTTGTTTTTATTTACATTATATGTCAGACAGCCGGATTTTTATTTCGCGTTGCGCTTATTTTGAACGTCTTTTATCATCTCTTTCACATCTTGCCCCACTTGTACGAAGTTTTTATATAGGATGCGCTCCCGTTCCTCTCTCGACTTGAAAGTGTAGAACTTCGGCAGCGGCACATACGCCGCTTCTTCTTTCTTGATTTCTGCCATATCAAAATCTGTTTTGCAGAAGAACTTTGTAGTCTTGAACTCTTCCGATTCTTGAATATTCATTGAACCGCCCATACCTGTTTTCGTCTTCACAAAGTCCCGTGCCGTCTGACCGCATATCCATCCGGTTGCCATATCCGAGATTTTCGAGGCAGGCACAAGGTTATCCATATTCTCATTGAGATTGATACTTGTTTTGTCCCGGTCAATAGTCACGCCTTTTTTGACCTGGACCACCTTGCCGAAGATGTCATTGGACAACCATTCCAGCGTTTCTTTGGCACGTGCCGAGCCGCTTACCACATTACCTACCGTCGTAATGATCTTTTGCATACCTACCTTACCATAATCGGCTTCCAGTTGCGGTAGTTCCTGAAAGCCGAGCGTTACACTCACCTTATTGCTTCGCGCCGTACCTATCAGACGGTCTATTTTGTGAAAGTAAAGTGTCGGTAACTCGTCCACTATAATACTCACAGGAATATTTTTCCCCTGCCCGGTATTCACACGGGTAACGAGACGGTTTAGGATAAGAGCGTTCAATGCACCGATGATGGATTCCATTTCCGGGTCATTTGCAATCAGCAGGTAACTCGGATTCTTCGGGTCACTCACCTTCAGGTCGAAGTCATCGCCATCCCGGTGGAATATCCAGTAGCTCTCTTTGGTTGCCAGACGCGAGGTATAAACACGTAACGTGCCAATCATACCCTCCAATTGTTCCATTGCCTTATTTTTGAAAGCTGTCTGGAATGGACCAAGCAGCGGAGCAACCTCATTGTCAGTTTCCAGTACCTCGAAAATCGTCTGATAACTTTCATTCAAGAATGACAGAATATGTGGCATGTCCGAATACTTTCCCAGCCAGTAGGCAGGTTCCACGATATTGCCGCCTTCACGGTCGCGCACGATACCTGTCGGTTTCCAAAATTTGGTCTGCGGATCTTGCTGTCTTTCCGCATATAGAGGCTTGCCGTTGGCATCGTAGGGTTCACGTTCATAATTCACGAAGAAGTAGATACAAGCGGCAAGGAAGTTTACCGCCGAGGTTTGGAAGAACTGGTCGCTTCCGCCGCCTCCCTCTTTCTTACCCTTTTGTAGGCTTTCCAATAATGTTTCCGCCGTTTCGCTGGCCGCCGCAAGATTGTTGATGTACTTTGCCTGAATTGGATTCACCCGACGGCTGTACTCCACATCCACAAAATTAATCATGTTGAACTTGCACCCTTGGGGTACTCTGCCCAGTTTCTCGTTCTTCTTGTAATGGTAGTAGAGCTTGGTCGCCAATGTAGGATCGGGTAGGTCGGCACCCTTACGGGCGCTTTCCCCCCTAAGAACCGTACATG
>ERZ827194.99-NODE-99-length-94245-cov-9.98502_pt1 | contig 94245 bp, 90 predicted proteins | sample MGYA00519777_ERZ827194 | MGnify/ENA primary metagenome ERZ827194 (study PRJEB31778, sample SAMEA3449277) | human gut metagenome | biome: human gut; feature: human-associated habitat; material: faeces | place: United Kingdom | collected 2010/2012 ...
CAGATATAAAAAAGTAGACACTCACCCGCTTTGTGAGTGTCTACTTTTAGCTTACCAGATGCAGTTTTAGTGTAGGTTGGCTCGGTTTTTGTTGTGTTTTATTATTATACCTTTGTCAAAGACGGTTATCCATTTTTGGATACTCCGATTTTTTATTGCCAATTTGTAAATTTTCTCATGTTGCTGCACAGAAATGTACAACTTTTTCTTTTTTCAACCTATCTGTAGAAGCCTGATCTGACTACATGATAGGAGGAAATATGATATACTACAAACGATATACAAGAAAACTGCTGCCGCAGAAAGCGGCAGAGCATCCAAGGTGGGTCCAATGGACGCACCATTCAGAAGGCAAAACCCACTGTGAAGAGTGCTTGATGCTGGATGGATGTTTCTTTATGGCGTCCAATCATCCACCTTATCCGCATCACCCATTCTGCCACTGTACTTTAGAGCCAGTTGATTATGCTGTAGTCCTGATCAATGCATCCGCATACAGTGACTATAGAAAATTTGATCCATATTTGTTTAACACAACCGGACTGCAAACACACAATAAAGAAAAGCTCTTTAAAGAATGGGGATATACTGTCGAGGATGCAAGATGGCTACAAGCAGAGATAGAGCGGCAGGCGAAGGAAGGATATATAGCAGGCAAATATACGCTTGGTAAATTAAACTGGAACGGTCAAAGAATTAGTATCCGTGTTATCATTCCAAGAAGAGATGGAACTGGAGAGGTTTCCTTCATTACCGGTTGGATGGTGGAGCCAGGCGGGAAATTGAGGATGACAACACCCTATGGAGGTAAATAATATGCAAGAAATGGACAATGTAAGAGTGACCGTTGAAAAAGAAACCTATTCACGAGATGGCGTTCATAAAGGTATGTATGGATGGATTTGCTATTCCAAATGCGTCAAAGGCTATTGGCTGGTCAATTTTCCACAATGCGGCGAGAAGGATGATATTGCCGAAATCAGCATCAAAGAAGAAGATTTAGAAGTCGTACGAATCCTTGATGCACGCGTGAACGAACAAATCAAGGCACAATTTGAAAAAGAAGCCGATCAGACAAAATCATTTGCCGAAATTCCAGATGATTTTTCTAATTATCGTATCTAAATGGGATAAAACCTCTTGCTTGCTGCGCCAAAACCATTGATATGACTGGATTTTTCCAAGTCCTAATAATGTATTTCGCAATCGTTGGTGCGGCGCTTACTGGGCATCCAAAGGGCTCCGGGTCATTCCCACCGTCAATTGGGGCGATGAATCCACATTCGATTTCTGCTTTGACGGGATTGAAAAAGGCAGTGTGGTGGCTGTCTCCACCTACATGGCGTCCGAACACAGCAACCGCCAGGATCAAAAAGAGTGGTTCATGGCTGGATACAACGAGATGCTGCGGCGCATTGAGCCGGAAAAAATCATTTGCTACAATACACCGTTTCCCGAAATGCAGGGCAACATTATCTATGTGGATTACGAACGCAGTTCCTGGCGGTATATGAATTACGAACGAGGATTTCAGAAAGAAGATTTGGAATCTTTCAAAATTGGTGGCTCTTTCTATACAAATTATGATACAATGGAGCCGTACCTCATTGGCAAGGGCGGCGGCAGTGCATACGGTGGGGGGTGGAAACCCTCCAAACCAGAAGATTATCGTTTGATTGGAAAACCGGGTGAAATTAAAATCACCTATGCAAAAGATGGAACTAAAATCGAAACTAAAATCGGAAAAGACGGAAAAGCAGTTGCCGAAAGACACTACACCTCTTCACCCAATCCCAAATATCACTCCAATCCACATGACCATAAAATAAATTGGGAATCTCCAAGGTATGGCGTTCCAAATTTTGAAAAGCCTCACATGAATTATTGGCCGGATGAATATCCAGGAGGTGCTCCTGAGTTTAAAAAATATGGAGATATGATTATGAACTACGTTTTAAATACATTCGAGGATAACAAGTTTACAACAATATCAGAATTCAAAGAATGCATTATACGTGGTGGTGAGCCTGTCTTTCGCTGGAATGGCATTGTATATGGGGTATGTTTTTCTGACAGTGGGTATTGTATTGCCTGTATTGACGGGAATTGCGAAAAAATGTGCAACACACCAGATGATGTTCTTGAATATATGGTTGGAAATGATCGTCTACGCGATGTGATTACAAAAGTTAATATCATTTCTCGCACAATTTAGGATAAAAGCACCTTGCTTGCTGCTTGCAAACCGTTGATTTTACAGGGTTTCGCCAGATCCTATCATAACACTCCGACCAAAATGAACACATCCACCAGCGAAGCTGGTGGATGTGTTCATTTATTTTTTGTAGAAATAGAACCGGCGCTTGGAGGGGTCTGTCTCGCTGCGTCCGGTCATGCGCATGGAGAGCAGAAAGCCGCACCCTATGATGGCAGCTTCTACTTCAGAAGCCTCTGGCGGCCGCAGAGTCTGCGGCCGCCAGAGGCTTCTTGACAGTTCCGCACGAGCGCGCGTTCTGTCCCTGTATGTGTTATTTGCCGGGCTTGAAGCCATCCTTCAGACTGACCGCCCGGTTGAACACCAGGGCTCCGGGCTTGGAGTCCTTGCTGTCCACACAGAAGTAGCCCAGCCGGAGAAACTGGTACTGGGCCGGCGCCTGGGCCTGAGCCAGAGACGCCTCCAGCTTGCAGCCCTCCAGCACCTCCAGAGAGTTGGGGTTCAGGCAGTCCAGGAAATTCTTGTCCCCGGCGTCAGGGGCCTCGTCAGCAAAGAGATTGTCGTACAGGCGCACCTGAGCATCTACGGCAGTGGCGGCGTCCACCCAATGGATGGTTGCCCCCTTCACCTTGCGGCCATCGGCGGGATTGCCTCCACGGGATTCAGGATCGTACTCCGCCAGGACCTCTACCACGTTGCCCGCCTCGTCCTTGACGCAGCCAGTGCACTTGATCAAATAGGCGCCCTTCAGGCGGCACTCCAGACCGGCAGGATACAGGCGCTTATATTTGGGCACGGGAGTCTCCAAAAAGTCCTCCTGCTCAATATACAGGTGCTTGGAGAAGGAGACCGGGCGGGTCCCGGCGGCGGGGTCGTTGGGATTGTTCTCCACCTCCACCAGCTCGCTCTCCCCCTCGGGATAGTTGGTGATGGTCAGCTTGATGGGGCGCAGCACCGCCATGGCCCGCTGGGCGTGCTCGTTCAGGTCCTCCCGGAGGCAGTGCTCCAGGAAGCCGTACTCCACCGTGGAGGGGTTCTTGGCCACGCCGATCCGGTCACAGAAGTTCCGGATGGAGGCGGGGGTATAGCCCCGGCGGCGCAGGCCACACAGGGTGGGCATACGGGGGTCGTCCCAGCCGGAGACATAGTGCTCCTCCACCAGCTTGCGCAGCTTCCGCTTGGACATCACGGTGTAGTTGATGCCAAGGCGGGCAAACTCGATCTGACGGGGCTTGCTGGGCACGTCTGTGTTGTTGATGACCCAGTCGTACAGGGGCCGGTGGTCCTCATACTCCAGAGAGCAGAGGGAGTGGGTGATGCCCTCCAGAGCGTCCTGGATGGGGTGGGCAAAGTCGTACATGGGGAAGATGCACCACTTGGTCCCCTGACGGTGGTGCTCGATATACCGGATGCGGTAGAGCACCGGGTCCCGCATATTGAAGTTGCCGCTGGCCAGGTCGATCTTGGCCCGGAGGGTATACTTGCCCTCCGGGAACTCCCCGTTCTTCATCCGCTGGAACAGGTCCAGAGATTCCTCGATGGGGCGGTCCCGCCAGGGAGAGCGGGCGGGGGTGTTCACATCGCCCCGGTACTCCTTGAACTGCTCCGGCGTGAGCTCACAGACATAGGCCAGTCCCTTTTTGATGAGGCCCACCGCCAGCTCATAGGTCTTGTCAAAGTAGTCGCTGCCATAGAAGAAGCGGTCGCCCCAGTCAAAGCCCAACCAGTGGATGTCCTCCTGGATGGCCTCCACGAACTCGGTGTCCTCCTTGGCGGGGTTGGTATCGTCCATCCGCAGGTTGCAGATGCCGCCGAACTTCTCCGCAGAGCCAAAGTCGATGATCAGCGCTTTGCAGTGCCCGATGTGCAGATAGCCGTTGGGCTCAGGCGGAAAACGGGTATGGACCTGCATCCCGGCGCACCGTCCGCCGGGGGCAATGTCCTCCGCAATAAACTCATGGATAAAATTCTGGCTGGGAGCCGGGCCCTCCGCTGCGGGGGCGCCATTGATCCGTTCTTCAGCCATGATGATCCCTCCTCGTCTCCTTTATAACAATATGATGCCATGTTATTTTACACCAGACTGTGGCATAGATGCAAGGTCTTATTCGACTTTTCCCCTTCTTCCTGGTTTCCCGCTCAACTGCGCCCGTCTGAACAAGACCCTTTTCTTCTCCCTTTACGGTTTTTCCGTTTTCTGCTATAATACATACTGTCTTATGACGCAGGCGCGGCAGCGCCCGCCGCTCTGAACGCGCACCCACTGGAAGGAGGGGGGACACCCTTGCCATGTAATCCGCTCATCCGGCTGTACCGCGGGTACCTCCGGGTCACAAGCTTTCTTCCCCAGGTACCCCGCAATCTGTTCACCACCCTGCTGTTTTTATGCGCGGCTTACCTGGTCAGTGACGCCCTGATTGGACATACCGGCGCGGAAAACAACTCCGCTCTGGTCTTTGTCCTGTCGGTCATGTTTATCTCCCTGCTGACCGATGGATATTTCTACGGCCTCATCGCCTCCCTGGTCGGCGCTTTCTGCATCAATTACTTTTTCATGTTCCCATACCGCGCCTTCTCCCTCAGTTACAGCGGCTACCCGGTGGCCATGATCAGCATGACTCTGATCTCCGGCGTGGTGTGCGCCCTGACCTCCCGGATCAAGCTTCAGGCCGTGGAGGCCATGAAGCGGGAGCAGGACACCAAGGCGCTGTACGAGCTCAACGCCAAGCTGAACGAGGAAAAGGCCGCCATTCAGCTGGAGGCCGCCCGGGAGACCATCCGGGGCAATATCCTCCGGGCCGTCTCCCACGATCTGCGCACCCCCCTTACCGCCATCTCCGGCGCGGCCTCCGTCCTCCTCTCCAGCGAGGAGATCGCCCAGTCGGAAAAAAGCCTCTCCCTGGTCCAGGACATCAAAAGCGACGCCGACGCCCTGATCGCCATGGTGGAGAACCTGCTGTCCATTACGAAGATCCGGGACGGCACCATGCCGCTGAACAAGCAGGAGGAGATGCTGGAGGAGGTGGCCGGCGACGCCCTCATCACCATCCGCCGCCGCTTCCCCGACTTTCCCGTCGCGCTGAACCTGTCGGAGGACATCCTCTACCTGCCCATGGAGCCCATGCTCATCAAGCAGGTGATCGTCAACCTGCTGGAAAACGCCATCCGCCACTCAGGGGACCGGGAGCACATCCAGCTGCACCTCTTCCGTCAGGATGACTGGGCGGTGGTGGAGGTGCGCGACCGGGGACGCGGCATCTCCCCGGAGGTCAGCCGCGCCGTACAGAGCGGGCGGCAGCTCACCGACAACCTCTCCGGCGACTCGTCCCGGGGAATGGGGATCGGCCTGTCTGTCTGTCAAAGCATCATTAAAGCCCACGACGGCTTCTTCGCCGCCGGAAACGATCCGGAGGGCGGCGCCGTCTTCCGCTTCGGCCTTCCCATGGAGGAGATCAAAGATGAATGAAAAACGTGTGATCCTTGTCATCGAGGATGAGCATACCATCAGCAATTTTATCTGCCGCGCCCTGAGCGCCAACGACTATAAGGCCATTCCCGCCTTCACCGGAAAGGAGGGCCTGTCCCTCTACTTCTCCCATGGGCCGGACCTGGTCCTGCTGGACCTGGGGCTGCCGGACATGGACGGGATCGAGGTACTGCGGGAGCTCAGCGGCCTGCCCCAGGAGACCCCCGTCATCATCATCTCCGCCCGGGACCGGGAATCGGAGAAGGTAAAGGCCCTGGACATGGGGGCGGACGACTATATCGTCAAGCCCTTTGGCGTTCCGGAGCTGCTGGCCCGCATCCGCACGACCCTGCGCCGGGCCGACCGGCTGAAGCTGAGTCTCAGCTCCCAGAAGGACGTCTACCACATCAAGGACCTGACGGTGGACGTCGCCAAGCACCAGGTCCTGCTGGACGGCGAGGAGGTCCACTTCACCCAAAACGAGTTCAAGATCCTGGAGCTGCTGTGCATCCACGCCGGAAAGGTCCTGACCTATGATTTTATTCAGGAGCACGTCTGGGGCCCCTACGGCAGCAGCAGCAACCAGATCCTCCGGGTCAACATGGCCAATATCCGCCGGAAGCTGAAAGAGAACCCCTCAGAGCCCAAGTATGTCCTGACGGAGCTGGGCATCGGCTACCGGATGCTGGAGGACTGAGCTTCACCCCCGTGGCAGCTCTCAAAATTATATCGGCGAAAAAGTTGTGTAAAGCCTCATTTTTCAGGCTTTACACAACTTTTTTATTGTTTTCTTTTCTCCTTTCCTATCCATCTCCCTGCGGGCGCTCCAAATCCGTCCCCGCGGGTCCGATCCATTTTGTAGAAAATCCCCATTGACTTTCTCCGGAAAGCTGGTACAATACGCTTAAATATTTTTAGTTAAAAAAGTTTAACTAAAATATTTGAATGAACTATTTTGAAAAATGAGAGGAGCATTCCCATGTTTGAGAAAGTACGCGATATTATTGTTGACACCCTGAGCTGCGAGCTGGAGGACGTGACCATGGAGGCCACCCTGGCCGAGGATCTGGGCGCCGATTCCCTGGACGCTGTGGAGCTGAACATCGCTTTGGAGGAGCAGCTGGGCCTGTCCATCGCCGACGAGGACCGTCCCAACATGAAGACCGTGGGCGACATCGTCCGCTACCTGGAGGCCAAGGAGGCCTGATTTCAACGCGAGAGGTGACTGTTCCCATGGATCTGGAATCCATTTACGCCCTGATGGAGCGCTTTGAGCGCTCCTCTCTCACCGGACTGGAGCTGGAGCAGAACGGGACCCGGCTCAAGCTGGACCGGACCGTGACCGCCGCCCCGGCGGCCTCCGCTCCCATCCTGGCCGCGGCCCCCGCCCCGTCTGCCGCTCCCGCCGTCCAGCCCCCTCAGGAGAGCGGGGCCGAGTACATCAAGGCCCCTCTGGTGGGTACCTTCTACGCCGCCTCCGGGCCGGACTCCGCCCCCTTCGTGCAGGCTGGAGACCAGGTCAAAAAGGGCCAGACGGTGTGCATCCTGGAGGCCATGAAGATGATGAGCGAGATCCCCGCCCCCATGGACTGCGTGATCGAAGAGGTCCTGATGGACAACGGGAGCCTGGCGGGCTTTGACGCCCCCCTGTTCCGGGTCCGGAGGCTTTAAGCGATGTTTCAGCGTGTATTGATCGCCAACCGCGGCGAGATCGCGGTACGGATCCTCCGGGCCTGCCGGGAGCTGGGGGTGGACACGGTGGCGGTGTACTCCGCCGCCGACGCGGACGCCCTCCATGTACAGCTGGCCACCCAGGCCGTCTGCATCGGTCCGGCCAAGGCCGCCGACAGCTATCTGAATGTGGACGCCCTGCTGACGGTGGCCCGCCAGACCGGGTGCGACGCCCTGCATCCCGGCTATGGCTTTCTCTCTGAAAACGCGGAATTTGCCCAGCGGTGCGTCGATCTGGGGCTGACCTTCATCGGTCCCTCCGGGGATGTGATCCGGACCATGGGCAACAAAGCGGCCGCCCGCGCTCTGATGCAGGCCCACGGCGTCCCCGTGGTCCCCGGCTCCGACGGGCCGGTGGCCACCGCCCAGGACGCCCAGGCCGTGGCGGAGTCCATCGGCTACCCGGTGCTGGTGAAGGCCAGTGCAGGCGGCGGTGGCCGCGGGATGCGCCGGGTGGACCGGCCTGAGGAGCTAGTCGCCAAATTCGAGGAGGCCAGGGCGGAAGCCCTGGCCTGCTTCGGCGATGACCAGCTTTATCTGGAGAAGCTCATCCTGAACCCCAAGCACATCGAATTTCAGATCCTGGCCGACCGCCACGGAGCTGTGATCCACCTGGGGGAGCGGGACTGCTCCATCCAGCGCAAGAACCAGAAGCTGGTGGAGGAGTCCCCCTCCAAGGCCCTCTCCCCCCAGCTGCGGGAGGCCATGGGCGCGGCGGCGGTGGCCGCCGCCCGGGCCGCCGGCTATGAGAACGCGGGCACCATTGAGTTCGTGCTGGACCAGGAGGGAAAGTTCTATTTCATCGAGATGAACACCCGTATCCAGGTGGAGCACCCGGTCACCGAGCTGGTCACTGGACTGGACCTGGTGCGGGAGCAGCTGCGCATCGCCGCCGGCCTGCCCCTCTCCCTCACTCAGGAGGAGGTATCCCTCACCGGGCACGCCATCGAGTGCCGGGTCAATGCTGAAGATGCCGCAGCCAACTTCCGTCCCTGTCCAGGGACCACGGAGTTCCTGCATTTCCCCGGCGGTCCCGGCGTGCGGGTGGACTCCCTGCTCTATAACGGCTACGCTGTCTCCCCCTACTACGACTCTCTGGTAGCCAAGATCATCGTCCACGCTCCCACCCGTCTGGAGGCCATCCGCCGGATGCGCCGGGCGCTGGAGGAGCTGGTCATTCAGGGCTATCCCACCACCGCCGACTTCTGCCACCTGATCCTGCACCACCCCGACTTTATCAAGGGGCAGTACGACACCGGTTTTCTGGCCGCCCATCAGGAGGAGCTTCTGAACTGGGATAAGGAGGAGTAATATGCAGCCACTGTTTCGTTCCCGCCGGGACCGGCTGGACCGGCTGCGCCGGCAGCGGGAGGAGGCCGTCGAGGCCGCCGCCCGCCGCTCCGCGGTCCCGCCCAGCGGCAGCCAGACCTGCCCCGGCTGCGGCGCGGAGTGCGCCAACCAGGATCTGGTCCGGTCTGAATATGTCTGCCCCCACTGCGGCTATCACCTGCCCATCGGGGCCTATCTGCGGCTGTCCCTGCTGCTGGACCCCTTTACCTTCCGGGAGCTCTGGCCCGGCCTCACCGCCCCCAACGCCCTGGAGTTCCCGGGCTACGAGGAAAAACTGTCCTCCCAGCGGGAAAAGACCGCCCTGTGTGACGCGGCAGTGGCCGCTGTGGGCAAGCTGGACGGGATCAGCGCCGTGTTCGCGGTGCTGGACAGCCGCTTTTTCATGGGCAGCATGGGGGTGGCCGTGGGCGAGAAGATCACCCGGGCGGCGGAGTATGCCCAAAAGCACCGCCTCCCTCTGGTCATCTTCTCCGCCAGCGGCGGGGCCCGGATGCAGGAGGGGATCCTCTCCCTGATGCAGATGGCCAAGACCAGCGCCGCCATCCGCCGCTTCTCCGACGCCGGCGGCCTGTACATCTCGGTCTTTACCCACCCCACCACCGGCGGCGTCACCGCCAGCTTCGCCTCGCTGGGCGACGTCACCCTGGCCGAGCCCGGCGCCCTCATCGGCTTTGCCGGTCCCCGGGTCATCCGGCAGACCATCGGCCAGGAGCTGCCCGACGGCTTTCAGCGGGCGGAATATTTGGAGGAGCACGGCTTCGTGGATCAGATCGTCCCCCGCGGACAGCTGCGGGACACACTGGCCCAGCTGCTGGCGCTCCACCGGAAGGGGGTCCTGCACCGATGAGCGAATTGACCGCGGCCCAGCGGGTGAAGATCGCCCGCACTCCGGGCCGTCCCGGGACGCTGGATTTTGTCAACGCCCTGTTCACCGACGTATTTGTCTGCAAGGGGGACCGGCTCCACCGGGAGGATCCCAGCATCTTCGGGGCCATCGCCCGCTTCCACGGCCGGCCGGTCACCGTGCTGGGCCACCGGAAGGGCCGCACCTTTGAGGAGAACATGAAGTGCAACTTCGGGATGCCCAGCCCCGAGGGCTACCGCAAGGCCCAGCGCCTCATGCGTCAGGCGGAGAAGTTCGGCCGCCCCATCTTCACCTTCATCGACACGCCTGGGGCCTACCCCGGCCTTGAGGCGGAGGCGGAGGGCCAGGCCGAGGCCATCGCCTCCTCCCTGGCCCTGATGAGCTCCCTCACGGTTCCGGTGATCTCCGTGGTCATCGGCGAGGGGGGCAGCGGCGGGGCCCTGGCCCTGGCGGTGGGCAACCGGGTCCTCCTGCTGGAGAATGCGGTGTACTCCGTCCTCTCCCCCGAGGGCTTCGCCTCCATCCTGTGGAAGGACGCCGGCCGGGCCGATGAGGCCGCCGGAGTCATGAAACTCACCGCCGCCGACCTGCTGTACCTTGGGGCGGCCGACCAGGTGATCCCCGAGCCGGAGGGCGGCGCCCACAACGACCCCAAGGCGGTGTTCGCCGCAGTAGACCGGGCCCTGACCCGGCATCTGGGCCAGCTTTTGCGGGAAAAGGACCTGGCCGCCCACCGCTATCAGAAATTCCGCGCCATGGGCGCGGTCCTGGAGGAGACCGAAACATGAATGGACTGCACATCCTCGGCACCGGCCGGGCCCTGCCGGCGAACATCGTCACAAACGATGACCTGGCCCTCCGGGTGGAGACCAACGACGCGTGGATCGTCAGCCGAACCGGCATCCGGGAGCGCCGCTTCGCCACCGGCGAGACCTTGACTCAGCTGGCCGTGGAGGCCGCCCGCGCCGCCCTGGAACGGGCGGGCGTCTCCCCCCAGGAGCTGGGGCTGTGCCTGACTGCCACGGTATCCCCCGACTGCGCCACCCCCTCCCAGGCCTGCCTGATCCACCAGGCGCTGCACCTGCCGGAGGACTGCCCCGCCTTTGACCTGAGTGCCGGCTGCACCGGTTTCCTCTATGCCATGGAGACCTCCGCCGCCCTGCTGCCCCGGATGGCCCGGCCATACGCCCTGCTTGTGGGCGGCGAGCTGCTCAGCCGGATCACCGACATGGACGACCGCTCCACCTGCATCATCTTCGGCGACGGCGTGGGCGCCGCAGTGGTCAAGGCCGCCCCCGACGCCCCCTGGTTCGCCAGACTGGGCGCCCGCGGCTGCCGCGAGGTCCTGTGGGCCCCCGGCCCCGGTCAGGCGGAGCACCCCTATCTCCACATGAACGGCCAGGAGGTCTTTAAGTTCGCGCTGGAGACCGTCCCTAAGCTGGCCCGGGAGCTGTTGGATCAGGCCGGTCTGGACAAGGATCAGGTGGACTGGTATGTGCCCCATCAGGCCAACCACCGCATTGTGGAATCTGTGGCCAAGCGGCTGAAGGTCCCGCTGGACCGCTTTTATGAAAACATCGAGCGATATGGCAACACGTCTGCCGGCACCATCCCCATCGCGCTGGACGAGATGGCGGAGCGCGGCCTGCTCAAGCCGGGCCAGTGGATCATGTGCCTGGGCTTCGGCGCGGGCCTGACCTGGGGCGGAGCCCTGTTCCAGTGGCAGGCCAGGGAGGAGAGATAAACGATGAGATTGAATGAGCTTCTTGGGATCGAGTTTCCCTTTATCCAGGGCGGCATGGCCAACATCGCCACCGCTGAATTTGCCGCCGCGGTGTCTAACGCCGGGGCCCTGGGCCTGATCGGCGCGGGCGGTATGAGCCCCGAGGTCTTTCAGGACAGCATCCGCCGCTGCCGGACGCTGACAGAGAAACCCTTCGGCGTCAACATCATGCTGATGCACCCCCAGGTGGAGCAGCTGGCCGCCATCGCCGCCCAGGAGAAGGTGGCTGTGGTCACCACCGGCGCGGGCGACCCCGCCCGGTTCATCCCCGCCTGGAAGGAATCCGGCGCCAAGGTGTTTCCCGTGGTCCCTGCCGTGGCCCTCGCCAAGGTCGTGGCCCGGGCCGGGGCGGACGCCGTCATCGCCGAGGGCACCGAGAGCGGCGGCCATGTGGGCGAGCTGACCACCATGGCCCTGGTCCCCCAGGTGGCGGACGCGGTGGACATCCCCGTCATTGCCGCCGGAGGCATCGCCGACGGGCGGCAGCTGCTGGCCGCCTATGCCCTGGGCGCCATTGGCGCTCAGGTGGGCACCTGCCTGCTGGTGAGTGAGGAGTGCCCCATCCATGAGAACTATAAGAAGGCCGTGCTCAAGGCCAAGGACCGGGACACGGTGGTCACCGGCCGTTCGGTGGACGCCCCGGTGCGCATCCTGCGCAACCAGATGTCCCGGGAGTATCTGGCCCGGGAGAAGGCGGGCGCCGACCGGATGGAGCTGGAGCACTATACCCTGGGCAGCCTGCGCCGGGCAGTCTTTGACGGCGACACCAAGACTGGAAGCCTGATGGCCGGCCAGGTGGCCGGAATGCTCCATGAGGTCAAGCCTCTGCGCCAGATCTTTGAGGAGTTGAACCGCGGCTGCGCCAAGCGGCTGGCAGAACTGGAGTTGTAAGAGATGCAGATTTGCGGACATGAGCTGACTGTCCCTATTTTACAGGGAGGCATGGGGGTCGGAGTCTCCATGGGCGGCCTGGCCGGCGCTGTGGCCGCCTGCGGCGGCATGGGCACCATCAGCACCGCCGACGTGGGCTTTCAGGAGCCAGACTTTGACCGGGCCCCCCTGACCGCCAACCTGCGTGCCTTAAAGGCCGAGATCCAAAAGGCCCGGGAATTGGCCCATGGAACTGGTATGATAGCGATCAATGCTATGGTGGCCACCCGGCAGTTCGCAGACGCGGTACGAACCGCCGTAGCCGCCGGGGTGGACGCGGTGGTGTCCGGCGCGGGGCTCCCCCTGGAGCTCCCCGCCCTCACCCAGGGCAGCAGGACCGCCATCGCCCCCATTGCCTCCAGCGCGCGGGCGGCCAAGCTGATCCTGAAGACCTGGGACCGGAAATACCAGACCACCGCCGACTTTGTGGTGGTGGAGGGCTCACAGGCCGGCGGCCACCTGGGCTTCCATGAGGATGAACTGCTGGAGGGCCGGTGTCCCACTCTGGAGGAGATCCTCCCCGGCGTGCTGGCCGAGGTCCGGCCCTACGAGGAGAAATACGGCCACTCTATCCCAGTCTTTGCAGCAGGCGGGGTATTCACCGGACAGGATATGGCCCGGTACACCCGGCTGGGGGCAGCGGGGGTCCAGCTGGCCACCCGCTTCATCGCCACTTATGAGTGCGACGCCTCCCAGGGCTTCAAGGACGTGCTGCTCCAGGCCCGGGAGGAGGATCTGGCCATCATCCACAGCCCCGTTGGGATGCCGGGACGCGCGGTGCGCACCCCCCTGATCCAGCGGCTGGAGCAGGGACTGCGTCTCCCTCCGAAGCGCTGCTCCCTGTGTATGGCCGGCTGCCAGCCGGCCCAGGTCCCCTTCTGCATCACCCAAGCCCTGATCCAGGCGGTGAAGGGCAACCGGGAGGAGGGCCTGTTCTTCAGCGGCTCCAATGTGGAGAAGCTGGACCGGATGCTCCATGTGCGGGAGCTGATGGACGAATTGATGAAGGAATGGAGGGCTTTTGCATGAAGCTTGCCTTTTTGTATGCCGGCCAGGGCACCCAGCACGTGGGCATGGGCCGGGACCTGTATGAGACCTATCCCGCCTTCCGGGCGGTGCTGGACGGCACCCCGGTGGACTTCGACCTGAAGCAGCTGTGCTTTGATGGGCCGGAGGAGCGCCTGAATGACACCCGGTACACCCAGCCCTGCATGGTGGCCTTCGCCGCCGGGGTCACCGCCCTGCTGAAGGACGCGGGCATCGTCCCCGACTATGCCGCCGGCCTCAGCCTGGGGGAGTACTCCGCCCTGCACTGCGCCGGGGTACTGGATGCCCCCACCACCATCTCCCTGGTGGCCTTCCGGGGCCAGGCCATGGCCGACGCGGTGAAGGACCGCCCCTGCGGCATGGCGGCGGTGCTGAACCTGGACCGGGATACCCTGAAGCAGGTCTGTGAGGAGGCCTCCCACGCGGGGGTGGTGGAGTGCACCAACTTCAACTGCCCCGGTCAGATCGTCATCTCCGGCGACGCCGCCGCGGTGGATCGGGCCGGGGAGCTGGCCAAGGCCGCGGGAGCCAAGCGGGTGCTGCCCCTCAAGGTCAGCGGCCCCTTCCATACCTCCCTCATGGCCCCCGCCGGTGACGCCCTGCGGGAGAAGTTCCAGAGCGTACCCTTCTGTGAGATGGAGATCCCCGTGCTCTTCAACTGCCTGGGGGATCTGAAGGGTGAGCGGGACACCATTCCCGATCTTCTGGAGCAGCAGGTCCAGTCCAGCGTCTATCTGGAGGACACCATCCGCCGCCTGGCCGAGCTGGGCGTGGATACGGTGGTGGAGATCGGCCCGGGCCGGACCCTGTCCGGCTTCGTCCGCAAGACTGCCAAACAGATCAAGTGCTATCCGGTGGAGACGGCGGAGGATCTGGAGGCCGCCATCGCCGCCCTGAAAGGAGCGTGACCCCATGAGTCTGCAAGGAAGAAACGCGCTGGTCACCGGCGGGAGCCGGGGGATCGGCCGGGCCATCTGTCTGGAGCTGGCCCGCCAGGGGGCGAACATCGCGGTGAACTACGCCGGGAACGCCCAGGCCGCCGAGGAGACCGCCGCCGCCTGCCGGGCGCTGGGGGTCCAGGCGGTGACCATCCGGGCCGATGTGGCCGACGCCGCCGCCTGTGAGGCCATGGTGAAGGAGGTCATCTCCTCCTTCGGCAGCCTCCACATCCTGGTGAACAACGCCGGCATCACCCGGGACAATCTGGCCCTGAGCATCAGCGAGGCCGATTTCGACGCCGTGCTGGACACCAACCTGAAGGGGGCCTTCTTCTGCTGCAAGGCGGCCTACCGCCCCATGATGCGCCAGCGCTATGGCCGCATCATCAACATGAGCAGCGTGGTGGGCCTGCGGGGCAATCCCGGCCAGGCCAACTACTCCGCCAGCAAGGCCGGCCTCATCGGTCTGACCAAATCCCTGTCCAAGGAGCTGGCCGCCCGAAAGGTCACCGTCAACGCGGTGGCCCCCGGCTTTATCGACACGGATATGACCGCGGTCCTGCCGGAGGCGGCGCGGGAAGCCCTGCTCAAGACCATCCCCATGGCCCGTCTGGGCCAGCCGGAGGATGTCGCCCGGGCCGTGGCCTTCTTTGCCGCGGACGAGACCGCCTATGTCACCGGCCAGGTGCTGTGTGTCGATGGCGGTATGGCGGTTTAAGCCGCAGAAAGGAAACAGAGCTATGGAAAAAAGACGCGTAGTGATCACCGGCATGGGAGCCGTCACCCCCCTGGGCCACACCGTTCAGGAGACCTGGGACGCGGTCCGGGCCGGGGCGTGCGGCATCGCCCCCATCACCCTGTACGACCACAGCGGTCAAAAAGTGTCCCTGGCGGCGGAGGTGAAGAACTTCGACCCCGCCCAGGCCCTGGAGAAAAAAGAGGCCCGCCGGATGGACCGCTTCACCCAGTTCGCCGTCACCGCCGCGGTAGAGGCCATGGCCCAGAGCGGCCTGGACCTGGAGCGGGAGGACACCGCCCGCATGGGGGTGTCCGTCTCCAGCGGCATCGGCGGCATCAGCACCATCCAGAACTCCTGTGAATCCGGCCAGAGCCGCGGCTTTGACAAGGTCTCCCCCTTCTTCATCCCCATGGCCATCTCCAACCTGGCCGCCGGGCACATCGCCATCCGTTTCGGCCTGCATGGGATGTGCACCGCCCCTGTGGCCGCCTGCGCCGGCGGCAGCAACGCGGTGGGCGACGCCTTCCGCCACATCCGGGACGGCTACGCCGAGGTCATGGTGGCCGGCGGCGCGGAGGCCTCCATCACCCCCTTGGCCATGGGCGGCTTCACCTCCATGAGCGCCCTGACCACCGCCTCCGACCCGGCCCGCGCCTCCATCCCCTTCGACGCGGAGCGCAGCGGCTTCGTCATGGGCGAGGGCGCCGCCATTCTGGTGCTGGAGGAGCTGGAGCACGCCCGCGCCCGCGGCGCTCAGATCCTGGGTGAGATCACCGGTTACGGCTCCACCTGCGACGCCTACCACATCACCGCCCCCGACCCCGCGGGCACCTGGAGCGCCGCCTGCATGGAGCAGGCCCTGGCCGACGCCGGCGTCGCCCCCGAGGCGGTGGACTATATCAACGCCCACGGGACCTCCACCCCCCTGAACGACAGCGGCGAGACCGCCGCCATCCGCAAGGTGTTCGGCGGCCACGCCGACCGGCTGATGGTCAGCTCCACCAAGTCCATGACCGGCCATCTGCTGGGGGCCAGCGGCGCGGTGGAGGCCGTGTTCTGCGTCCTGGCGCTGAAGGACGGCTTCGTCCCCGCCACCATCCACTACCAGGTCCCCGACCCGGCCTGTGACCTGGACATCGTCCCCAACAAGGGCCGCCAGGCTGACATCCGCTGCGCCATCTCCGATTCCCTGGGCTTCGGCGGGCACAACACCTGCCTGGTCTTTCAGAAGTGGGAGGGCTGAGGCATGGAGTTGAATATTCAGCAGATCATGGAGATCCTCCCCCACCGTCCCCCCTTCCTGCTGGTGGACCGGATCACCGAGTGTGAGCCCGGCGTGAAGGCCACGGGCGTCAAGTGCGTCACCATGAATGAGCCCTTCTTTGTGGGGCACTTCCCCGGCAACCCCATCATGCCCGGGGTGCTGATCCTGGAGGCTCTGGCTCAGACGGGGGCGGTGGCCGCCCTCTCCCTGCCGGAGAACCGGGGAAAGCTGGCCATCTTCGGCGGCGTAAAGAACGCCCGCTTCAAGCAGCCGGTGCGCCCCGGCGATGTGCTGGAGCTGTCCTGTGAGCTGGTGGAGCAGCACGGGCCGGTGGGCTTCGGCAAGGCGGCGGCAAAGGTGGACGGCAAGCTGGCCGCCCGCTGTGAATTGACCTTTGTCATCCAATAAATTTGCTTTTCGCCTGTAAATTTGGTATTCTAATGACAACGAGTGCCACAAAACGATACAGGAGGCAGATTTATGCTGGACCGTGCTTTTGACCGCGTGTATACCAAGTTCAAGCTCCACTTTTACCGTGCCGTATTCGCCCGCTTTCAGAACCGGGAGGCCAGCCTCACCACGGTGGAGAGCTTCTGCATGGAGATCATCAACGCCTTGGGCCACCCCACCATCAATGAGTTCTCCAGCTTTGTCAATATCTCTCCCCCCAATGCCGCCTACAAGATCAACAACCTGATCCAGAAGGGCTATGTGACCAAGCGGCAGTCCCCGGATGACAAGCGGGAGTACCACCTGTATGTCACCCAAAAATATATCGACTACTACAATGTCAGCTACCGCTACCTCTCCACCGTCATGGACCGCATCAAGCAGCGCTTCCCCGCGGAGGATGTGGCCAAGCTGGAGGAGATGCTGGACATCATCTCCAATGAGCTGATGCCTGAGCTGGACCCCGCCCTGTCCGCAAGGAATGACCTGTAAGCCCTCTGTTTGACCGCAGATGACAAAACGGTCCCCTGATGCTGTGCATCAGGGGACCGTTGTTTCTCTCTGCGGGGAGGGGCGTCACCCGTCCGGAGGGGCCTGTCCCCTCTCCGGCGCCAGCGTCTGCCGCAGCCGCTCCACCGCCCGGCGCTCCAGACGGGAGACCTGCACCTGGGACACCCCCAGCACCCGGGCCGCCCGGGTCTGGGTCAGCCCCTTGTAATACCGCAGCAGCAGCACCTCCCGCTCCCGCTGGGGCAGCTCCTCCAGGGCTTCCCGCAGGGCCAGCCGCTCCACCAGCCCGTCCTCCATGCCGCCGCCGGACAGCATCCCCTCCAGGGTCAGGCCGCCCTCCCCGGTCTCGGTCTGGAGGGAGATCACCGGCTCGGTGGCCGTCTCCGCCGCCGCCACCTCCTCCGAAGTCAGGCCGGCGGCCTCCGCCAGCTCAGACAGGGCAGGCTCCCGCCCCAGCTCAGTACACAGGCGGCTGCGGAGCCCCCGCACCAGGACGCCCCGCTCCTTCATCCCCCGGCTCACCTTCACCGCCCCGTCGTCCCGGAGGAACCGCCGGATCTCCCCGGCGATCTTGGGCACGGCATAGGTGGAGAACTGGGTCCCGAAGGCGGGGTCGTACCCCCGCACCGCCTTCAAAAACCCCAGACAGCCCAGCTGATACAGGTCATCCGGCTCCACGCCGCGGCCATAGTAGCGGCGCACGATGGACCAGATCAGCCCGTTGTTCTCCTCCAACACCTGCTCACAGGCCCGCTCATCCCCCAGCCGGGCGGCTTCCAGAAGCTGGGGGGCGGTAGGCGTCCCATTCAACCTGAGACGCGGCGGGCGATCTGCCGCCGCATGGTAACGGTGGTCCCCTTCCCCGGCGTGGAGCGGACCTTCAGCTCATCCATAAAGCTCTCCATGATGGTAAAGCCCATTCCGGCGCGGTCCTCACTGCCGGTGGTGAAGAGCGGGGTCCTGGCCTGGGTCACGTCCGCGATGCCCACGCCCCAGTCCCGTACCACGATCTCCAGCACCTGCCCCTCCTTCCGCCGCAGCTTCATCACGATCTTTCCGATCCGGTCGGGATAGGCGTGGACGATGGCGTTGGTCACCGCCTCGCTCACCGCCGTCTTCACGTCGTTGATCTCCTCCAGGGTGGGGTCCAGCTGGGCGGCGAAGCAGGCCGCCGCCGCCCGGGCGAACCCCTCGTTGGCCGAGCGGCTGGGGAACTCCAGGGTGCAATAGTTTTCTATTTTCATCATGTACAGCCTCCTGACTTATTCAAATCGGACCAGTTTTTCCAGCCCGGCCGCCCGGAACACCCGGCGGGCCTGGTCCGGCGCGTGTACCACGGTCATCCCGCCCCGCAGCTGGCTCATCCTCCGGTAGGTGCGCAGGATGACCGCGATGCCGGAGCTGTCTGTAAAGGTCAGCCCGGACAGGTCCAGCGTCAGCCTTCTGGGAAGGGCCGCGTCGATCTGCCGGTCCAGCTCCTCCATTACTTCCTTCGCGCGGTGGTGGTCCAGCTCCCCTGACACCGCTGCGGTCAGGCAGCGGTTTTCCTCCTCGCACATCACTGCCATGTCTCGTCTCTCCTTTCCCGGCGTCCCGGTCAAGCAAAATGGGACACCCATATTTTGGATGTCCCAATTATAGGGGATGTCCCGGGCAGATTTGGCCGCATCCTGTCGCCTCCCGCTCAGATCCCCAGTTTTTCCCGGCGCTCCCCTGAAAAATCCTCCTGACTGCCGCGCTTTTTTCCCATTCCATTTACAAACGTCAGGTTTCGTACTATGATAGAGGCAGTACCGATCTCAGAAGGGGAGGTCTCTCCGTGTCCAGACAAGCCCAACTCACCGCCGGACCTATCACGGCCCAGCTGGTCCGCCTGTGCCTGCCTCTGCTGGCCGCCAATGTGCTCCAGCAGCTGTACAATATCATCAACTCCCTGGTCGTCACCCGCTGCATCGGCGGGGACGCCTTCGCGGCCCTGGGGGTCGCTGAGAGCGTGATGAATCTGTTCATCTATGTCATCACCGGGGCCTGTATGGGGGCCTCCGTCCTGGTGGCCCGCTTCTTCGGGGAGCAGAACTTCGCCCGCCTGCGCCAGCAGCTCTTCGTCTCCGGCGTGCTCATCGGCGGAGCCACAGCGGCGGGAGTCCTCCTCACCCTGGCCTTTCTGCGCCCCCTCCTCCTGCTGATCCAGACCCCGCCGGAGCTGATGGAGTACGCCGTGTCCTACCTGCGGATCATCCTGGCGGGAATGATCTTCACCTTCGCCTATAACTATCTGGCCGCCACCCTCCGGGCCATCGGCGACACTAGGGCCGCCCTCTGTTTCCTGCTGGCCTCCCTGGCCTATAATCTGGCCGCCGCCTGGCTGCTGGTGGCCAAGCTGGAGCTGGGCATCCGGGGCACCGCCCTGGCCACGGCCAGCGCGCAGCTTCTCTCCGCCCTGCTGTGCCTGGCCTATATCCGCAAAAGGCTGCCCTTCCTGCGCATCCGGCGGGAGGATATGCGGATGAACGGGGTCCTGGTGCGTCAGACCACCAGCTACGCGGCGGTGGCCGCCCTCCAGCAGTCCAGCCTCTATCTGGGCAAGCTGATGATCCAGAGCGCTGTCAACGGCCTGGGCACGGCGGCCATCTCCGCCTTCACCGCCACCACCCGGGTGGAAAACTTCAGCCAGGCCTTCGGCAGCAGCGGCTGCGAGGCCATCGCCATCTTTGTGGCGCAGAACCAGGGCGCCAGAAAGTACCGCCGCGCCCTGTCCGGCTTTCTCCGGGGGGCCGCCATAGTGGTGGGCATTGGATTTCTGTTCTCCCTGCTGCTGTTCTTCGGCGGCGGCCAGCTGGTCCTCCCCTTCCTGGACGGCGAGGCGGAGAGCGCCGCCCTGGGCGCCTCCTACCTGCGGCTGATGGGCTGCTTCTACTTCCTGTCCTTTATGGGACACTCCTATGTTGGGCACTACCGGGGCATCGGACGGATGAACGTCACCTTCTGGGGGACCACCCTTCAGATCGCCGTCCGGGTCGTCCTCACATACGCCCTGGCGGACGCCATGGGGCTGGACGCCGTGGCTCTGGCCACCGGACTGGGCTGGGTCGCCATCGTGCTGTTCCACTCCACCGTGTTCCTGCTGGAGCTCAAGGGCGTCGGCTTCCGCCTGCCCACCCGGGACGAGGACGGCCAGCCCGGCTGAACCGCCCCCCACGCTTCCACCACCCCTCCCCATGAAAGGAGCCAAACATGACCAAGGAAAAACTCCGCCGGAACGCCCTGTTCCTGATCCTTCCCCTGCTGGCCGCCCTGCTCTCCTTCTTTGTCCTGGCCGGCATCGCCTCCTCCCCGGAATTTCACAAGCACTCCATTGCCGCGCTGGAGGAGAAGCAGACCACGGTGCTGGAGCTCTCCGCCGCCTCCGCGGCGGCCTCGGCGGCCATCACCCTTATCCCCGGAGACGCCGCCACCCCCATCGCGGAGCAGCTGGCCGACCTGAGCTCCCACTTTCTTGTGGTGCTCTGCGCCATCTACCTGGAAAAATACCTGCTGACCCTCACCGGCTTTCTCGCCTTCAAGTTTCTGATCCCCGCGGCCTGCCTGTCCTATCTCCTGAACGTGCTCTTTGACTGGAAGGGGCTTCGGCTCCTGGCCGGCAAGCTGGCCGCCTTCGGCCTGCTCATCGTCCTGGTGATCCCGGTGAGCCTCCAGCTCTCCAACATGATCGAGGACACCTATCAGGCCTCCATCGACGCCACCATCCAGTCCGCCCAGGACGCCGCCGGGGAGATCGAGGACAGCGCGGCGGAGGGCGGGGATGAGAAGGGCTTCTGGGCGGGCCTGCTGGACGGGATCACCCACGCCGCCTCCGGGGCCGCGGACAAGGTGGGCCGGATGGCCAACGATTTTCTGGAGGCCCTGGCCGTCATGCTGGTGACCTCCTGCGTCATCCCCATCCTGGTGCTGCTGACCTTCGTCTGGCTGGCCAAAACGCTGCTGTCTGTCCAGTTCCAGATCCCCCTTCCCGGGCCGGACCCGCGGCAGAGCAGCCGCCGCGCCGCCTCCCGCGGCGAGGACCCGAAGCCGCAGTGACGTCCGAACGACGTTGAAAAGGAGACAGTCAAAAAAGCCTTTTTAACAAGCTGAGGCCGGCAGGCACAGAAGATTCTGTGCCTGCCGGCCTCTTTTTCCTGTTCTCTTATGAAACGCGGTAGCCGCCCCGGACCAGCACCTTCACCGTGCTGTTCCCGGCCACCAGATAGTGGTCGGACATGGTGGCCAGATACAGGTGGTTGCGCACCAGGGCGCCGCCGCTGTACAACTCGCCCCCCGCGCTCACATCCACCAGGGCCGGGTCTACTGCTGCCCCTGCCGTAGCGCTGCCCACCCGGAGCAGCACCTCACAGCCGATGTCCAGATCCATCCGCTGTCCCGGGTTCAGGGTGACCACCGTGTAGGAGGCCGAAGCGCCCCCGCCCCCCTGGGCCATGACCTGGCTGAGCTGATTGGCCAGCTCCGTCTGACGGACCTTCGCCTTCTCATCCGTCTGGCTGAGCAGCTTGGGCAGGACCGTCTCATTGAGATAGCTCAGGGTGACCAGGGGATCGTCCGCGTCCCCCGCGGCCAGAGCCGCCCCCGTTCCAAGGCACAGCCCGGTCAGGCACAGGGCCCCCAGGCGGATCTTCCACGCGCGATTCATCTTCATCTCGATACTCCTTCGGGCCGTGCCCTTTCTCTTTTGTCCGCCGCGGCGGCTATACCATGGTCTCCGGATGGAGGCCGAAGCTCACCGCAATGGCCCCGTCCACTTGCTTCATCATCGTCTCGTCCAGCTTCCCCATGTGCTCCCGCAGGCGGCGCTTATCCAGCGTGCGGATCTGCTCCAGAAGGATCACGGAATCCTTGGGCAGTCCGCAGCTGAGGGCGGCCAGGGAGATGTGGGTGGGGAGGCGGGCCTTTCCGGTCTGAGAGGTGATGGCTGCGGCGATGACCGTGGGGCTGTGCCGGTTGCCGGTGTCATTCTGGACGATCAGAACGGGCCGCACGCCCCCCTGCTCACTGCCCACGACGGGGCTAAGGTCGGCATAAAAAATGTCGCCTCGTTTCACACTGTTATCCACGTATCCTCACACTCCGCTGGAAAATAGTACGCGTTACGCGGCCCAACGGGTCTTATGTAACGCTGTACTATGATTTTCCCACGGAGCGGCGGGGATTATACCTCTGCCCGAGGAAAATTCCCCTCCGCGCCTTTTCTGCCCAGGCGGCGCGCCTGCCGCTCCGCCTCATCCTATGCGGGGAGGAGCCTCAGGTTGCCCGCGTCCGGCGCTCACGCCTCCGCCCTGTCCTCCGGGAGATAGACCCGGGGCACCCGGGGGTTCACGTCGCACATCAGCTCATAGGGGATGGTCCCCGCCAGCCGGGCGGCCCGCTCCAGCAGCGGCCCGTCGTATACCACAGCCACATCCCCCGCCTGCACGCCGGGAACGCCGGTCACATCCAGCATACACATATCCATGCACACCCGGCCCACGATGGGGCACTCCACGCCGCGCACCCGCATCACCATGCGGTTGGACAGGCTTCTGGGATAGCCGTCCCCATAGCCCACCGGCACCACCGCGATCCGGGAGTCCCGCTCCAGCACCGCCGTGCGGCCATAGCTCACCGGCGTCCCCTTGGGCAGGCTGCGCACCGCGGCCACCCGGCTCTTCACCGCCATCACCGGCTCCAGCCCCGGGCCGTCCAGGCCCTTCAGCTCCTCCGCCGGATACCAGCCATACAGCACCAGGCCGGGCCGCACCATATCCAGATAAGTACAGGGATATTGTAGCACAGCAGCGCTGGAGGCACAATGGCAGATTTTGAAGGCGATCCCCCGCTCCTCCAGCGCCGCCCGGGCGGCCAGAAAGCGGTCAAACTGGGCCATAGTATAGGCCTCGCTCCCGTCGGCGTCCGCAAAGTGGGTAAACAGGCCCTCGGCCTCCAGACCGGGCAGGCGGCACAGCCGGGCGATCTCGTCCGCCGTCTCCTCCTCCCGGCCCGCCTCCCACAGAAAGCCCAGCCGGCTCATGCCGGTGTCCAGCTTCACATGGACCCGCAGGGTCCGCCCAGCCCTCTGGGCGGCGGCGGACAGCCTTCGGCCGGTCTCCAGATCCTCCACCATCTGGGTCACATCCAGCTCCAGCAGCAGGGGGATCAGCTCCTCCGGAGTCTCGCCCAAACACAGGATAGGCAGCGTGACCCCGCTCTGCCGCAGCTCCTCCGCCTCGCTGACGCAGGCCACAGCCAGCATATCCGCCCCCAGACGCTCCAGGGTATGGCCGATCACAGCGGCTCCATGTCCATAGGCATTGGCCTTGCAGAGGCCCAGAAAGCGGCAGCCCTGGGGCAGCATGGCCCGCAGAGTCCGGTAATTATGCTCCAGAGCGGACAGGTCGATCTCCGCCCATGTTCTCATCCTTGTGGTATCCATAAACTGAAAGCTTCCTCTCTATCCTTTGGTAAAGCCGCTCAACCGGCACTGGATGACCCGGTATCCGTCCACGCTGATCTCTCCCTGCACCAGGGCATAGGTCTCCGGGTCAAACCACAGGGTGGTCTCCCGCCCGGTCCCGGGGGCAGCCTCCGGATCGGCACAGAGCACCCGCAGCAGCTCAGAGTCCCCTGTCCGCTCCAGCGCGCACTCCGCCATGTACTCCGACCGGGCCGCCGACAGCAGCGCGGACAGGGCGGACACGGGGGACAAGCCATCCCCATCCAGGGGGCCGGTGTCCAGCGCCAGGCCATCGTACTCCAGCGCGCCGCCCTCCTCGCCGATCCGGGCGGTGATCCCCGCGGCCAGCTCCGGCTCCCGCAGGGTCAGAACGGTCTCATCCCCATCCACCGCGGCGGACAGAAGAAATTCATAGACCCTCTGGCCGTAGTCGGCGGTGACCGCCACCTCCGCGGCACAGCGCTCCATAGCCAGGTACTCCCCCCGGACCGCCAGGGCCAGCTCCTCCGCCGGGTCTCCCGCCGCCGTCCCGCCGCAGGCGGTGAGCAGCGCCAGGGTCATCATTGGTACGCAAAGCAGACGTCTGCGCACAGTTTTCCCTCCAAAGCGTCTTAAAACACCCGTTTAGTTCCGCTCCTCGCTCTCCTTCAGCACCTGGGGGAGCATCTCAATCAGGTCGGTGGGCAGCATGGCGTACTCCCCATACTGCTCCGCACAACGGTCCCCCGCCCTTCCGTGGAGCCATACCGCCAAGGCGGCAGTCTCCGGGACAGATGCGCCAGGCCCGTTCAGGTGCTTCTGTCCCAGCAGGGCGGCGATCATCCCGGCCAGCACGTCGCCGGAACCTCCCTTGGCCATCCCCGGGTTCCCCGTCCCGCAGAGCCAGACTTTTCCCTCCGGGGCGGCGGTCACCGTCCCCCGGCCCTTGAGGACCAGAGTGCAGCGGTGGGCCTTTGCAAAGCTGCGGGCGGCGGCCACAGGGTCCCGCACTGGCAGAGGGCAGCCCGTCAGGCGGGCAAACTCCCCCGCGTGAGGGGTGAGCACCGTGGGAGCGCGGCGGCTGTCCAGAACATCTATATGTCCCGCCAGGGCGTTTATGCCATCGGCGTCCAGCACCACCGGGATGGTCAGATCGCACAGCAGGGAACGCGCCAGCCGCTCTGTGTTCGGATGCCGGCCCAGTCCGGGGCCGATCACCGCCACATCACAGGCGGCCGCCTTTTCCAGTATTGCAGTATACTCCTCCGGCAGCGGAAAAGCCATAGCTTCTTCACATTTTATGGCTATGACAGGATAGATTTCCCGGGGGACCCCCACATAGACCAGCCCCGCGCCGGTCCGCAGCGCGCCCCGGGCGGCCAGAGTCGGGGCGCCGGTGTAGCCCTCGCTGCCCCCCAGGATGAATATCTTTCCAAAATCTCCCTTGTGGCCGTCGGCGGGGCGGCGTGGGAGGACCCAGTGCATATAATCGGGGTTCAGCGCGACCGGCTCCGGACCTCGCCATATCATTTGACGGACCAGGTCCCGGGGGATCCCGATGTCGGCCTCCTGCACCTCCCCGGCACAGCCCGCCCCTGCCCCCAGATAGAGCCCCGGCTTGGCACAGGTAAAGGTCACGGTGGTACGGGCCCGGACAGCCTCTCCCAGGACCTCCCCGGTGTCCCCGTCTACCCCGGAGGGCAGGTCGCAGGACACCACAGGGGCCCGCCGGCCGTTCATCCACCGGACTGCCGCCAGAAAGTCCCCCTCCACCGGCCGCTTCAAACCCACTCCGAACAGGGCGTCCACATAGCAGTCGCAGGTGGACAGCCAGACGGTCAGCAGGCGGTCCTCCAGATCCAAGGGCTCCAGAGCGCCGCCGGCCTCTGCCAGCCGCTCCTCCATGGCCCGGGCGTCTGGGGTCATCTTCTCCCGGTCGCCCACCAGAAAGGTGCGGACCCGATAGCCCTCCTCCAGCAGGATGCGGGCGGCGGCGATGCCGTCCCCGCCGTTGTTCCCCGGGCCGCAGAATATGCCGATCCGCTGGGTGGGGTCGGTGTTCTTGGACTCCACCACAGCCCGTATCTCGTCCACCTCACGCTGCTCCTCCGCCGTGGGCTCCCGGCTGTCCCCTGTCATAATGAAGGCTACTGAAACAGCCGATCCAATCACACCATCCGGCCGGCTCTGCTCCTTCACCGGCCCCACCAGGTCAGCTGCCGCCTGGGCCACCGCCCAGGCGGCGTTCTCCATCAGCTCCAGAGAGGGGATCCCCCGCTCCTCAATGGCGGTCCGGTCCAGCTCTCTCATCTGCTCTGTGGTGGCAAGCATCCTCATCTCTCCCGCTCCTTCCATCCCTTTGGCAGCAGTTCCTCCAGCGGGACCAGCTCCACCTCCCGGGCTGCCTCCGCCTTGGAGGGGTACACCCTGAGCTCCGGGACAGGCTCCCACAGCTCCCGGACCTCCTCCCCCGCCAGCAGGCGGCCGGAGAACCGGCCCATGCGTTCGGACACCCGGAAGGCCGCCCCCTCCGGGGTGACGCAGTACACGCCCTCCCTCAGGTCCTCCGAGCGGCCGTACCAGTTTCCTTCCCGGTCCCGGGCCACCAGTTCCAGGCTGGGGACCGCATAAAACGGGATCTCCGGGAGCTCCTCATCCTCAAAGAAAAAGAACACCCCGGCCCGCTCCGCCATCTCCTGATACTGGGGAACCTCCGCCCGGACCTTGGCCTGCTCCGTGTGGAGCACCGTCCCAGCGTAAAGGATCTGCACCTCACAGCTGAAAATTCCCAGCGGCCCCGATTGGGACACCTCGCCGCAGTCAACATAAATGGTCCGCATGGTCCACACCCCTTTCAAAAGATTTTTCCGGTATTGTACCACATCCCGATGAAAAAAGGAAGAGAGACCGCAGCCGGTCTCCCCTCCCTGGACGTCTGATTTACTTCAAAAATCCCTTGACGATCTGCTCTTCGGCCTCCTTCTCCGTGAGGCCCAGGGTCATCAGCTTGATGAGCTGCTCCCCGGCGATCTTGCCGATGGCGGCCTCGTGGACCAGGCTGGCGTCCACGCAGTTCGCGGTGACCTCCGGGATGGCGGCCACTACGCCCTGATCCATGATGATGGCATCACACTCGGAGTGGCCATAGCACCGGGCATTGCCGTTGATCCGGGCCAGGAACACCTGATGGGACTGGTCCCGGGCCACAGAGCGGGAGATCACGTTGGTGTGGCAGTCCTCCCCGTTCAGATCCACAGTAAAGTCGGACTTGGCCAGCTGCTTGCCGTGGGTCATCACCTTCTCTTTGATGATGAGGGTGGCCCGGGGACCCAGGGTGGCCTTCGTGGTGCGGACGGTGGAGTCCACGCCCTTGATCTGGGTGGTCTCCATCTCCAGATAGCTGTCCTCATCCATCTCCACCACAGTGGTGGGGTTCATGATGTTCTCCCCCATACCGTCGCCCTCGCCGTAGTGGCGCTCCACATAGCGCACCCGGGCGCGCTTGCCCACATGGAAGGAGTGGATCCCGGAGTGCTCCGAATTCTGCACCCCGCAGTTGTGGATGCCGCAGCCGGCCACGATGGTCACGTCGCAGTCGTCGCCGATGATAAAATCGTTGTAAACGGTCTCATTCAGGCCGCTCTCGCTGAGCACCACGGGGATATGGACCGACTCATTTTTGGTGCCCGGCTTGATGATGATGTCGATGCCGTCCTTGTCCTCTTTACTGACAATGTCGATGTTGGCGGTGGTGTTCCGGGCGGCCGCCTTTCCGTTGGCCCGGATGTTATAAGCCCCCTCAGGCACATCATGGAGCTCGGCGACCTGCTCCAGCAAATTCTTCTGTATCGCGTCCATGCTTCTGTCTCCTTCTGTCTATTAGAAATGAGGCGTTCGGAATTCGGGATGACCGCCTCCGGCTCTGCCGGAGGAATCGGGAGCCTCCGCCCCAAACCGGCGCGTCAATTCCTGATTTCCAATTCCTGACCGTCTTGTTATCTCACCTTGTCGCTCAGCGCACTGCACACGCTAGGGGCCTCGCCCAGCAGCTGAGGCAGGATCTCCTCCCGTCCCCCGTCGCTGCGCACCTGGCCGTCGGCCAGGACAATGATGCGGTCGGCGATGTTCAGGATCCGCTCCTGATGGGAGATGATGAGGATAGAGCCGTTGATCTTCTCATGCAGGTGCTCAAACACCTGGATCAGGTTGGAGAAGGACCACAGATCGATGCCCGCCTCCGGCTCGTCAAAGACGGACAGCTTGGTCCCACGGGCCATAATCATGGCGATCTCGATGCGCTTGAGCTCGCCGCCGGACAGGGAGCCGTCCACCTCCCGGTCGATATAATCCTTGGCGCACAGCCCCACCTCGGACAGGTAGTTGCACGCCTCCGGCACGCCGATGTTTTGTCCGCTGGCCAGGGTAATCAGGTCCTTCACCGTCAGGCCCTTGAAGCGCACCGGCTGCTGAAAGGCAAAGCTGACGCCCCGGTGGGCCCGCTGGGTGATGTCCAGGCCGGTGATGTCCTCCCCATCCAGCAGGATCCGCCCGCTGGTGGGGGTGTAGATGCCGGCGATGATCTTGGCCAGGGTGGACTTGCCGCCGCCGTTGGGACCGGTAATGGCCACAAACCGCTCGTCAATGGTCAGATCGATGTCCCTCAGGATGCCCTTGTCCTCTCCGTCCTGTTCCACATCATAGCAGATATGCTGTAACTCTAGCATGTGGTTCCCTCCTGTATTCCGTCCGGTTTGATCCCGGTTCCGTCTTTCCCGTTCCCTGTCCGCCTGTCCCACAAACAAACGGAAGGGCGCCCCGTCTCAGGGACAGCCTTATTCTATCATAGTCGGAAGGTTTTGTCTATCCTTATTTCCTATTATTCTAATAGGATTTTATTTTGTCCCGCCTCACATCAGTCTCACCCCGCCGGGACCTCTTCCCGCTCTTTACCTGGCTCCCTGTTTCCTCTGCATTCCATTCTTTTCCCCGGATACTTCCATTTCATACTTGCTTTTTCCGCCGCGGTATGCTATAAGTATTAGATACAATCAGTTTTAAATGCGAAGAACGGGAAAATAACGTGCTTTCGTTTCTCAGAGAGGGGTGGTCACCGGCTGAAAGCCGCCCCGAAGCGTGTCGTTTGGTTCGCCCGGGAGCGGCCCCTGAGAGGGGGACGGCTGTTCCGCCGTTATCGGGAAATTCAAGCGCGTGTCTGACACGAATACGGGTGGTACCGCGGGAGGGTTGCCTTTCGTCCCAACAGGTTTGGGGCGGAGGGCTTTTTTCATAATTTCAACGGTGAGGAGAAGATATGGATATGATCATCACAACAACAAACAGCATAGAGGGCCGCCAGATTCAAGATTATCTGGGGGTTGTCTTTGGAGAAATGATTTCAGGCATCGATTTTGTCCGGGATTTTACCGCAGAGCTGACCAATTTCTTTGGCGGGCGGTCCAACAGCTATGAGGAGGAACTGGTGGATGCTCGGAAGACCGCCCTGCGGGAATTGGAGGAGCGGGCCGCCCGGCTGGGGGCCGATGCCGTAGTGGGCGTCAAGATGGACTATGAGGTTCTGGGGTCGGACAACGGGATGCTGATGGTCACGGTCAGCGGTACCGCCGTCACGCTGAAATAAGAACAAAACAATTTCAAAATCCTAATACTCAATAAAGGAGCAGACGATATGAAAGAACAGTTAGCAAAGATCCGTTTGGAGGCGCTGGCCGCCTTTGAGCAGGCCCAGTCCGCCGCCGAACTGGACAGCCTGCGCGTCCAGTATCTGGGCAAGAAGGGCGAGCTCACCGCCGTTCTGAAAATGATGGGTAAGCTGTCCGCCGAGGAGCGCCCCGCCATGGGCCAGCTGGCCAACGAGGTCCGCTCCGCCCTGGAGGCGGCCATCGAGGCCGCCGCCGGCAAACTGGAGGCCCAGGCCCTGGAGCAGCGCCTGAAGGACGAGGCGCTGGATGTGACCATCCCCGGCCGCGAGGTGAAGCTGGGGCACAAGCACCCCATGTACCTGGCCCTGGACGAGCTGAAGGACATCTTCATCGGCATGGGCTTCACCGTGCTGGACGGCCCCGAGGTGGAGCTGGCCGAGTACAACTTCGACAAACTCAACGCCGAGGAGGGCCACCCCTCCCGGGACTGGTCGGACACCTTCTACTTTGACGCCGACAGCCGGGTGATGCTCCGCAGCCAGACCAGCCCCATGCAGGTCCGGGCCATGGAGACCATGGAGCTGCCCATCCGCATCATCGCCCCCGGCCGGGTGTACCGCAAGGACGAGGTGGACGCCACCCACTCCCCCATGTTCCACCAGGTGGAGGGCATGGTCATCGACAAAAATGTCACCATGGCCGACCTGAAGGGCACCCTGAATACGGTGGTGGAGCAGCTGTACGGCAAGGGCACTAAGACCCGCTTCCGCCCCCACCACTTCCCCTTTACCGAGCCCTCCTGCGAGATGGACGTCCAGTGCCACAAGTGCGGCGGCGTGGGCTGCCCCACCTGTAAGGGCGAGGGCTGGATCGAGATGCTGGGCGCCGGCATGATCCACCCCAAGGTGCTGAAGATGGCTGGAATCGATCCGGAGGTCTACTCCGGCTGGGCCTTCGGCATCGGCCTGGAGCGCACCGCCATGCGCCGCTTCAAGATCGCAGACCTGCGCCTGATCTTTGAGAATGATGTGCGCTTCCTGGAGCAGTTTTAAGACATCCCCCCTGGCTCCCTTCGCAAAGGGAGCTGTCAGCCGTAAGGCTGACTGAGGGTTTTCCCCCCGACCGCAGAAAATCCCCCGGCATTTGCTCTGCAAATGCCACCCCAGCGGCTCCCTTCCCAAAGGGAGCTGTCAGCCGTGAGGTTGACTGAGGGTTTTCCCCCAACTGGAAGAAAATCCCCTGGCACTTGCTCCGCAAGTGCCACCCCCTTTTGCGAAAGGGGGCTTTCCCGGACGGCCCACGGGCCGCCCCTACAAAAGCACGACATAAAAAGGGAGTTTTATACTATGAATCTATCTCGCAAATGGCTCAGCGAGTTCGTCACCGTTGACGCCAATGATAAAGATTTTGCCGAGGCCATGACTCTGTCCGGCTCCAAGGTGGAACTGACCCACGACCTGGGCGGAGAGATCTCCAACGTGGTGGTGGGTCAGGTCCTGTCCATGGAGCGCCACCCCGACTCCGACCACATGTGGGTGTGCCAGATCTGTGTGGGCCAGGAGGCCCCCATCCAGATCGTCACCGGGGCCTGGAACGTCCATGTGGGCGACCTGGTCCCCGTGGCCCTGCACAAGTCCACCCTCCCCGGCGGCAAGAAGATCGAGAAGGGCAAGCTGCGCGGCGTGGAGTCCAACGGGATGCTGTGCGGCCTTGCCGAGCTGGGTCTGGACACCCGGGACTTCCCCTACGCGGTCATCACCCCCGCCGCCCTGCTGAACGACTACCATCCTCTGGACAAGAACAAACCCTCCATCCCCGCGGACATCACGGCCGGGGACAAGGTGTTCGGCCCGGTGGTGTGCGCCAAAGTACTGGAGGCTTCCATCCAGCCCGACGGCTGCTTCCACACCTGCCTGGACCTGGGCGGCTCCACCGCCTGCCCCGACACCCTCTGCGCCAACCTCCACGAGGGGGACCTGGTGGCTTACAACACGAAGGCCGGCTCCATCTGCACCCTGGCCGACCTCCACGCCCAGCAGGCGGAGTTCCCCCACTGCATCCCCGACGGCATCTTTATCCTCCACGAGGACTGCAAGCCCGGGGACGACCTGAAGCCGGTGGTGGGCCTGGATGACCATGTGGTGGAGTTTGAGATCACCCCCAACCGCCCGGACTGCCTCTCCGTCATCGGCCTGGCCCGGGAGGCCGCCGCCACCTATGACGTCCCCCTGCGCCTCCATGAACCGGTGGTCAAGGGCGGAGCCGAAGGCGATCTGATGGAACTGCTGGATGTGGAGACCCCCGCCGCCGGCCTGTGCCCCCGATACACCGCCCGGATGGTCCGCAACGTGAAGATTTCCCCCTCCCCCAAGTGGATGCGGGAGCGGCTGCGCGCCATGGGCGTGCGCCCCATTAACAACATCGTGGACATCACCAACTACGTCATGCTGGAATACGGCCAGCCCATGCACGCCTTCGACTACCGCTATGTGAAGGGCGGCAAGATCGTGGTCCGCCTGGCCGAGGAGGGGGAGGAGCTGACCACCCTGGACGGCCAGGTCCGGAAGCTCACCGCCAACCACCTGGTCATCGCCGACGATACCCGGGCCGTGGGCCTGGCGGGCATCATGGGCGGCGAGAACAGCGAGATCGCCGCCGACACCGTGGACGTGGTCTTTGAGTCTGCCAACTTTGACGGCACCTGCATCCGCAAGGGCGCACTGGCCCTGGGTATGCGCACCGAGGCTTCCGCCAAGTTTGAGAAGGGCCTGGATCCCCTGAACACCCTGCCCGCCGTGAACCGTGCCTGCGAGCTGGTGGAGCTGCTGGGCGCCGGCGAGGTGTTGGACGGCGTGATCGACATCCTCAACTATGTTCCCCAGCCCCGTACCATCCGGATGGATCCGGAGCGGGTGAACGCCCTGCTGGGCACCGACATCGATCCGGTGGACCAGTACCAGTATCTGGAGCGCGTGGACATCGTCACGGAGAAGCGGGACTTCCCCAACGGCCCCGCCGATGTGGTCATCCCCTCCTGGCGGGGTGACGTGGAGGGCATTGCCGACCTGGCCGAGGAGGTCGCCCGGTTCTACGGCTATAACAACATCCCCACCACCCTCATGCGGGGGCAGACCACCCGGGGCGGCTACTCCCCCGTTCAGGAGGTGGAGCGCACCCTGGGCCAGACCTGCCGCTCCCTGGGCTATGACGAGATCATCACTTACTCCTTCATCTCCCCCACCTACTACGACAAGATCCGCTGGGCCAAGGACGATCCCCGCCGGAACTCCATGAAGATCATGAACCCCCTGGGCGAGGACACCTCCATCATGCGCACCACGGTCCTGCCCTCCATGCTGGAGATCCTGGCCCGGAACTATAACTTCCGCAACAAGTCCGCCCGCCTGTATGAGCTGGGCCGCACCTATTTCCAGCGGGAGGACGGCATGGCGGACGAGCCCAAGGTGCTCTCGGTGGGGGGCTATGGCGACGGAATGGACTTCTTTGTCCTGAAAGGCGCGGTCCAGTCCATTCTGGACTCCATCCGCGTCTCCGGCGCCGCCTATGAGGCGGTCCGGGACAACCCCTCCTACCACCCCGGCCGCTGCGCCCGGATCCTGGTGGACGGCCGTGAGGTGGGCGTATTCGGCCAGATCCATCCCCTGGTGGCTCAGAACTACGGTGTGGACGCGGAGCTCTACTGCGCGGAGCTGTCCTTTGACGCCCTGTGCGCCGCCAAGGGGGCCGATCCCCAGTACGTCCCCCTGCCCAAGTTCCCCGCCGTGACCCGCGACATCGCCGTGGTCTGCGGCGAGGAGATCACCGTCGGCGCCCTGGAGTCCGCCATCAAGGAGGGGGCCCACGGCCTGCTCAAGGAGGTCAAGCTGTTCGACATCTACCGGGGCAAGGGCGTGGCCGAGGGTAAAAAGTCCGTGGCCTTCAACCTGGTCCTCCGGGCTGACGACCGCTCCCTCACTGCCGAGGAGGCCGACAACGATGTAAAGGCCATCCTGGAGACCCTGGAGGCCAAGTGCGGCGCGGTGCTGCGCTGAGCGCTTTCCTGAATGCCGCAAAAAGAGCCCGGGGCGATGCCCCGGGCTCTCTGCTGCTCTGTCTATCTGCGGTCCTCCAGCAGCTTGTTCAGCTCCTGCATAAAGGTATTGATGTCCTTGAACTGGCGGTAGACCGAGGCAAAGCGCACATAGGCCACCTCATCCACCTTTTTCAGCCGCTCCATCACCAGCTCGCCGATCATGGCGGAGCTGACCTCCCGCTCCATCTCATTTTGAAGGACCTGTTCGATCTCTGTGACCAGCTCCTCCAGCGTATTCACTGAGACAGGGCGCTTTTCACAGGCGCGGATCAGGCCGCTCATCACCTTATTCCGGTCGAAGCTCTGGCGGCTCCCGTCTTTTTTCACCACCACCAGGGGGAGGCTCTCCATCATTTCGTATGTGGTGAACCGCTTGTGGCAGGACAGGCACTCCCGCCGGCGGCGGATGCTGGCCCCCTCATCCGCGGGCCGGGAATCCACCACCTTGCTCTCCGGATACGCACAGTAAGGACATTTCATCGCACGCTTCCTCCAGTCCAAGGATCTGTTATAGCGGTAGTGTACCACATTTTTTCTCCCCGCGGTAGCCCAAAATCCAATTTTTTCTCCCTGCCGTCCTGATCTGTGCTATAATGGCCCCATCCAAATCTGAAAGGAAGCTGATCCCATGAATGAGACGCTGACCACACTGAACACCCGGCGGAGCATCCGCCGCTACCGCCCGGAGCAGGTCCGCCCGGAGACGCTGGACGCCATTCTGGAGGCGGGGACCTACGCCCCTTCTGCTATGGGGAAGCAGTCCGCCGTCATGGCCGTAGTCCAGGACCCGGAGACCATCGCCCTGCTCTCCCGCCTGAACGCGGAGATCCAGGGCCGGCCCGGCACCGACCCCTTTTATGGCGCCCCCACTGTGGTCGTGGTGCTGGCTGACGGGGAAACGTACAACTGGATGCGGGACGGCTCCCTGGTCATGGGCAATCTGATGAACGCCGCCTGGTCCCTGGGGGTAGGCTCCTGCTGGATCAACCGGGCCCAGGAGCTGTTCGACCGCCCGGAGGGCAAGGAGCTGCTGGCCCGCTGGGGGCTGCCGGCCACCCTCCGGGGCGTGGGCAACTGCATCCTGGGCTATCCGGACGGGGACATCCCCGCCCCCAAGCCCCGGAAACAGGACTACATCGTCCGGGTCTGAGCGCCGCCGGCCCCCGGCCGTTCTGATTTTCCCTCCCGCCGCATATCCCTGAACCACCGGGTCCTGTCCTCCGGACGGGGCCCGGCTCTGTTTGGAGGTGATATGCTTGTCTCTCCTCGCCGGCGCGGCCGACGCCCTGTGGGACCCCTGGCTGCTGGGTCTCTTTCTCCTTACCGGGCTGCTGCTGTCTCTGGGCTGCGGCTTTTTTCCCCTGTTCCGGGTCCGGCTGTGGCTGTCCGCCACTCTGGGCTCCCTGCTCCACCCCCGGGACCGTCCGGTCCGGGGGATCTCCTCCCTCCAGGCTCTGAGCACCGCCCTGGCCTCCACCATCGGCACCGGCAGTATCGCCGGGGTGGCGGCGGCCATCTATCTGGGCGGCCCGGGGGCGGTGTTCTGGATGTGGGTCTCCGCGCTGCTGGGCATGGCCACCAGCTGCGTGGAGAAGCTGTTGGCTGTCCGCTACCACTGCCCTTCCCCGGACGGAGGGTGGCAGGGCGGGCCCATGTACTACCTGCGGGACGGGCTCCACTGCCCTGTCCTGGCCGCCTGGTTCGCCCTGGCCTGCCTCCCCGCCACCCTGGCCGGGGGCGATCTGATCCAGTCCGGCTCCATCGCCTCCGCCCTCCACGCCGCCCTGGGCTGGGACCGGCTGGCGGTGGGACTCTGCACCGCCCTGCTGGCCGGGCTTATCCTGACCGGCGGGATGGGACGGGTGGCCCGGGTGGCCCAGCGGCTGGTCCCGGCTATGGCTCTGCTCTACTTGGGCAGCGGGCTGGCCGTCCTGCTGCTCCGCCGGGAGCAGCTCCCCTGCGCCCTGGCCCTCATCTTCTCCAACGCGCTCTCCCCTGCCGCCGCCCTGGGCGGCGGCGCGGGCTATACCTTATTCGCCGCCCTGCGCCACGGGGTGGCCCGCGGGGTATTCACCAACGAGGCCGGGCTGGGCACCTCCGCCATGGCCCATGGCGCCGCCCAGGTGGACCACCCCGCCCGCCAGGGGATGTGGGGGATCTTTGAGGTGTTCTGCTCCACCCTGGTCATCTGCACCGTCACCGCCCTGGTCATCCTGGTCAGCGGATCCTATGACCCGGAGGCGGCCCTGGCCCAGCTCCAAACGGGGACAGTCCCCGATGCCGCCATAGGCGTCCCCCTCACAGCCCGGGCCTTCGCCTCCGTTCTGGGGCCCGCCGGGACCTGGGCGGTATCCCTCAGCCTGGTCCTCTTCGCCTTCTCCTCCATTCTGGGCTGGAGCTGCTACGGACAGCAGAGCCTCCGCTTTCTCACCGGTGGGGACCGCCTGCTTCCCGCCTACCGGGCGGTGTTCCTGCTGTGTACTGTCCTGGGGGCGGTGGCGGACGTCTCGCCCCTGTGGCAGCTGGTAGACCTGTGCAACGCGCTGATGGCTCTGCCCAATCTGGCCGCTCTCCTGCTTCTGGCCCCCAAAGCCCTGTCCTGTCTGGCCGAGTGGGAGCGTACACAGACGCCTCTATAAGGCAAAGCGGCCCCCGGACTCCATGACGGAGCCCGGGGGCCGCTCACTTCTCTTTTTGGATCAATCCCGGCGTCTGCCCAGGAAACGGAGCAGGTACAGGAACAGGTTGACGAAATCCAGATAGAGCTGGAGGGCGGCGAAGATGGACGCCTTTTCCAGCATATCGGGATAGCCGGCGTAGTAGTGGTAAAATGCCCGGATCCGCTGGGTGTCGTAGGCGGTATAGCCCAGGAACACCGCGATGCCGATGAGGCAGACTATGCTGTCAAAGACGCTCAGCGCGGGGATGAACAGGCTGATCACGCCAAAAATCACCAGAAAGAGCAGGCCGGAGAACAGGATGGGACGGACGCCGGAGAGGTCCCGCCCGGTCAGGCGGCCATAGACCGCCAGCACCCCGAAATAGAGGGCGGTGGCCAGGAAGGCGAACACCAGGCTGGCCAGGTCATAGATCAGCAGATAGATGGACATAGTGAAGCCGAACAGGGCGGAAAAGACCAGAAACATAGTCCGGGCGGCGGCCACGCTCATCCGCTCGATCCTTCTGACCATCAGAAAGGACAGGATCAGGGTGGCGATCAGGACGATCACTTGGACCGCGGGGATCAGGATCAGGGCATAGATCGTGACGTTGGTAAGCCAGCACAGCACCGCCACTCCGAAGGTCACCATCAGCCCCAGGACCATCCAGAGGAAGGTGCGGGCGGTGTACTCCCCTTCGCTCAGCCCCCGGGCGGAGGATCCATAGCCTCGGTCAAACTCATAGGGATCAAAACTCATGTGGGTACGCTCCTTTCGTATGAGACAGCGTTGCTTACTTTGATTCCGGGTTGGACCCATTATACTGGAACGCAGGGGAAAAAGCAACCGTTTTCCCCGCTGTCCGCTCAATCTCCGAAGGCCAGGCGGTAAAAATCAGTATTCAGGATCTTCTCTGTGCAGCCCAACTTGTACTGGACGGTCCGCTTCATGGCGTCCACATAGGCCGTCTGCTCCTCCGGCGTCATATCCTCCCCCTCCGCCGGGGTGAAGGTCTGGGTATAGCGGTCATAAAATCCCCGGTCCGTCAGCCAGCTCCGGGAGCTGAAGATCACCAGCCCCGGCGCGCCGGACAGCAGATCCGACCCGGCCAGCATCCGGGAGTCATACTCCAGCCCCAGCAGGTTGGAGACGGTGGGCAGGATGTCCACCTGTCCGCAGGGCTTATCCACCACCACCGGCTCCTCCATCCCGGCGGCCCACAGGATCAGGGCGCTGCGGTAGACGTCGAAGTTAACGTTCCGCTCATCCAGCCGCTCCATGTCCTCCGAGCTGCCGAAGCGCTCTCCGGACAGCTCCTCCAGCGTATCCACGTTGAAGTAGGGGATGTGGTCGGCACAGGCCACGATCAGGGTGTTGTCCAGCTCGCCCGCCCGCTCCAGGCCGTCCAGCAGGGTCTGGAGCATCCGGTCCGCCTCGATGGCGGCGGCCAGATAGGCCTTGGTGGTCTCGCTGTACGGCAGGGGCTCCACCAGCTCCCGGTACTTCGCCGCCACCCGGTTGAAGTTATAGGGCATGTGCCCGCTGATGGTCATGTAGTACACATGGAAGGGCCCGTCCAGGGAGAGATAGTCCTCCATACTGGTCTTTGCCACATAGACGTCGGACTGGGGCCAAGCATAGGTGCTCCCGTCCGCCGTCATCTCCAGCTCCAGCCCCGTCTGGTACTGCTTCCAGGTGTAGCCCAGGTTGGTGTGGGAGGCGTACCGCCCGTACATATCCTCATTTCCGTGATAGCCCAGCACCGTATACCCCAGCGCCCCCAGCTGGCGGGCCAGGCTGAAGCGGCAGTCGGTGTGCCGCACCCCGGTCTCCTTCATGGTGATGGGGTTGCCCGCCTTGGGGTACAGGCCCAGCAGGTTCTGACACTCCCCGCCGGAGGTGCTGGTGTAGTGCAGAGGGGTGTAAAAATTGGGGAACACAAAGCCCTCGTGGGTCAGCCGGTACAGGGTGGGAGTAAGCTCCGGGTCGATGGCGTAGCCGGAGAAGCCCTCTATGCTCAGCTGGATAACATTGTACCCCCGGAACCGGCCGGTATATTCATTTTTCTTCGTAGGCGTCACACTGTCAAAGTACCGGGCCAGCCAGGCCGCCTCCTCGCTCTCCGCGCCCGCCGCCAGGGCCTCCAGATCCACCTCCATCACATTGGGAGCGTCATCCGGCTCTTCCGGCTGTGGCTGTGTGCTCTCCCCCGCCGGAGGAGGAAGCCCCGGGCCGTCCAGGCCGGAGAAGTCCTCCCCCAGGTCGTTCCGGGCCGGGACCACAGCGTGCTGCACATCCAGGCGGAGCATGGTCCACAGGCCCAGCTGCTCCACCTGATCCTCAATATTTATATCCGAGTGATATAGCAGCCTGGGCGTCAGATCCCCCTGCCAGGGCAGGTACAGGGCCCCCACCCCCAGCAGATGGGCCGCCGCCGCGCCGCACAGCAGCCCCGCTGCCCGGCGGGGCGCCCGCTCCCCATCGGGGAACAGCCGCAGGCGGAAGACCGCCGCCAGGACTGCCGGAAGGAGCATCAGAACCAGGACAGGCAGGCTCTGCCAGATCCCACGCCAAGCCGCCCCCCAGTAGTCCATCAGATCGTTGCCCACCGCCGTGCCCGCCGTGCTGAACAGGGGATAGAAGGACTGCATCACCGTTTTGCAGACCAGCTCCCCGCCATAGATCAGCCCCAGCAGGCCGGCCAGCACACAGGCAGTCTGCTGCCGCCACCTTCCGGGGAGCAGCTCCAGTCCCGCACCGCACACCAGCCCCGCCGCCATCGCAAAGGCCGCGGAGATGGGAAGATACCGCAGGCTGTGCCTCGCCGCCAGGCGCAGCACCAGTTCCAACCACAGGAAAACGCCCGAAAAAAACAGCATTGTCCCCCATGTGCTCCCCTCCGCCGGCGTGGACGCCTCCCGCCGCCCGGATCTGCGCAGCCTGTCTAACATCATCCCGCTCCCTCCCGTACCAGCAGGGCTCCACCGCCCGGCCGTGTCTTTCTTTGAGTGGATTATAGCATATATGTTTCCCGGTTGTCACTCCCCTCCCCAAAACGGGCAAAAAAAGACCGCCGCACCCCCGGCCCCCACAGGACCGGACGCACGGCGGCAGCTTGATTGTCTTATATCAGCCGGATCGCTCCGTCCACCTGGCGGGGGATCAGGCCCATCCGCTGAAGAATAGGGAGCAGCGCCTGGAACAGGAAGTACAGCGCCGCCGCCTTGGGCAGGACCGTCACCAGGTTTTTGGCCAGACTGGGGATGAACCAGCCCCAGTAGACTCCGCCCCGCACCATCGTGCTCCAGACCGAGCCCATGGCCGCGTTCACCAGCAGGTTGACCAGCAGATTGGCTGCTATCAGACGGACCACCGTGATCCGGCGGCGGAAAAAGCACAGGGCATAGACCAGCACCCCGGCCATGGTGGACAGGGTATAGCCCGGGAAAAACTCCCCGGTGGGATGGAGAATAAAGCCCAGAATGTCCTCCACAAAGCCAAAGACCAGCCCCATCACCGGGCCGCACACCAGGGCGCACAGCGACCGGGAGAGGAAGCCCCAGGTGAGCTTGGTGTGGGCAATAGGGATCCCGGGGACCAGGGAGAGGGCCCGGGTCACCGCCACCATCAGGGCGGCAAAGACCAGCAGCTTCAGGCTGGACATGGCCGCGCCGGCCTCCCGCCAGTAGGCGGGGGTAAAGGGCGTCCGGTACAGGTTCAGGGGGAGATGGTTGTGTCTCATCAGCAAAAAAACCTCCTTCTATGCTGCGGCAGCCCGTGTTCGGGTATGCCGCACAGAAGGAGGAGTCTCAGATTTTCACCCTGCCGTGCGGCAGCGGGATGCGGACCACCCACTGCCGCCCCCTCCCACTGGGAGGGCGCTGTTCGTCCGGCGGACAACTCCCCGTTCCGCCGGCACTGAAGGTCCCACACGGGGACCAGCACAGGTGTACCTACTCTGCCAGCCGTCAGTTTACTCCTTTCTCTCTGAAAAAGCAAGCGGGCAGGCCAATTTTTTCAAAACCGCTCTCCTCTCCTTGCCCAATGCTGAAACTTGTGGTATCCTTTTGTGCGGTATTCCGGAAGGAGGTACATCCATGAAACAGCTCCAGCCCTCCGAAACGCTCCCTGTCGGCCTTCTGCTGGCTCTGACTGGCGGCCTGCTGGATGGATACAGCTATCTTAACCGAGGTCAGGTCTTTGCCACCGCAGAGACCGGAAACATCGTTCTGATGGGAATCAACCTGGCCCAGGGACAACTGGCCCAGGCGCTTCACTACCTACTGCCAATCCTGGCTTTTGCCCTGGGGGTGCTGGCGGCGGAGCTTCTCCGGCGGAGATTTGGTAATACCCGCCTTCACTGGCGTCTTCCTCTGTTATTGGCAGAGTGCGGCGCCATCCTTCTGGTCTCCTGCCTGCCCTGTGGTCCCCTGGATCCTATGGCCAACATCATCATCTCCTTCACAAGCGCCCTTCAGGTAGAGTCCTTCCGGAAGTTCCAGGGCTGCGGCTGCGTCACCACCATGTGTACCGGCAACCTGCGCAGCGGGACGGAGCATCTGTTCCACTGGTTCTTCCACCGGGAGGGGACCGCGCTGAAGAAGGTCCGGGTCTACTATGGATTGATCGGCTCCTTCATCGCCGGGGCTGTGCTCAGCGGCCTGCTCACCCCGCTTTTTACCGGCCGGACCATCCTGGCCGCCCTTGTTCCCCTGCTGGCCGCCTTCCTCATCATGCTCTGCGGAGAAAAAAGCGCCTAACCCACTCTGTTCCAACATCCGCTTCCCATTTGATCCAGAAAGCGCTGGGCAAAACCGCTGCATACACGGCTTTGCCCAGCGCTTTTTTCTTGGTGTTCCCCTCTGACACAGCTCCGCCGCGGCGGAGCCGCAGGTTTCGGAGAGAGGTCAGCCCCGCTCCCCCACGATCTTCTGATAGTTGGTCCGGTCGGTGTCCCCCTCCGTGCTGACACACAGCACCCGGGAGCTCTCGTTCAGCCCCAGGGACCACCGCAGGTCCTCCAGCTTCTCCTCATGCAGGATGGCGGACAGGGCTCCCACGCCCACCGCCCCGGACTCGCCGGACACCACCGCCGGGTCCCCCGGCTCCGGCCGCCCCAGCAGGCGCATCCCCATGGCGGAGTACTCGTCTGAACAGGACAGGAAGGCCGCCGCGCCGGGGCGGATGATCTCCCAGCTGATGGTGCACGGCTCGCCGCAGCAGAGCCCGGCCATCATGCTGTTCATCTCCCCGGTGACCGGATGGAGCTTCCCATCCGCCGCCCGGGCGCTCCGGTACAGGCAGTCCGCCCGGTCGGGCTCCACGATGCAGGTGATGGGACAGTCCTTCCCCATACGCGCGGCAAAGCTGCCCAGCATTGCCCCCGCGAAGCTGCCCACCCCGGCCTGGAGGAACAGGTGGGTAGGCATTTGGCCGCCCATGTCCTCCAGCTGCTGGAACAGCTCCCAGGCGATGGTGGTGTAGCCCTCCATGATCCAGGCGGGGATCTCCTCATAGCCCGGCCAGGCGGTATCCTGCACCAGGATCCAGCCGTGCTCCTGCCCCATCCGGTTGGCCAGCCGCACCGCATCATCATAGTTCAGGTCGGTGATCTCCGCCTGGGCCCCCTGGGCACGGATGTTGTCCAGCCGCTCCTGTGCGCTGCCCTTGGGCATATAGACCACCGATTTGTGGCCCAGCTGCCGGGCCGCCCAGGCCACGCCCCGTCCGTGGTTTCCGTCCGTGGCGGTGACAAAGGTGAGCTCACCCAGCTTCTCCCGGACCTCCGGCGCCATCAGGGCCTCAAAGGTGAGCTTCTCCTCCGGCCAGCCCAGGCGCTGCCCCAGGCAGCGGGCCATGGCATAGCTGCCGCCCAGCGCCTTGAAGGCGTTCAGACCGAACCGCTTGGACTCGTCCTTCACCAGCACCTGAGTCACGCCCAGCTTTCTGGCCAGATGGTCCAGCGAGACCAGGGGCGTGGGCGCATAGCCCGGGATGGTCTTATGAAAGCGGCTGGCCCGCTCCAGCGCTCCGCCGCCGGTCAGGGAGAGGGCCGTGTCCGGGATCTCCCCCTTTTGGTTGATATAGTACTTCAGCTCCATGCTCATTCCTCCCCGTCCAGGACCGCCACCGCCCGAATGGGGGAGCCGTCCGCGTCCTGATACCGCAGGGGCAGGGCAAACAGCGTGAACAGCCCATCCCCGATCTGATCCAAATTAGCCAGATTCTCCATGACCACGATCTCATGGTCCTGGAATAAGCGCCGGTGGATGCTCAGATGGGCGTCCGCAATAGGATCCACCCCGATGGTGTCCAATCCCACGCCCTTTTTTCCGCTTTGGAGCAGGTAGTCCACGATGTCCGAATCGATACAGGGATAGTCGCCGAAATAGCGCTCTGTCCCCCAGTATCTGCCCCACCCGGTATGAAACAGCAGAAATTCCGCCCGGTCAGCTAGAGGCCGCACCCGCTCCACCGCGGAGAAGGGGATTCTCTCCCCCTCCCTCAGCTCCGGACAGTGGATCACCAGCGCCCGGCCGATGAACTGCTCCACTGGAAACCGGTCCAGCGTGGTCCGCCCCGCAAACAGATGGGCCGGTGGATCCATGTGGGTCCCGGTATGGGAGTACATGGTCAGCAGGGTCTCTTGAAATCCATCCCGGTCATAGGTGTTGGCCGGCTGGAGCCTGGGTGGCTCTGTGCCGGGGTAGACCGGCATTTCCCGGGAGATCAGGTGTGTCAGGTCAATACATCTCATGGTATCTCCTCCATTTCTTTGCCCGACACTTTGATTATATCATATCCCCGGCCCGGGCACCACCTAATTCTACAAAAATACTGTGCCGAGGCACAGCATTTTTGTTATGGTGCACACTATTTGACCACCACGTTTTCCCCGCCCAGACGCTCCTTCAGGTCCTCCACCAGGGCGGGGTGGATCTGGCACCGGGTGCCCACCCGCTTTTTGCAGTCCTCGAAATAGAGCACCGCCTGGCTCTCTCCCGGGAAGAAGGACAGAGCCAGCTTCACCTTTCTCAGCCGCGGGTCCTCCCGGCAGGGCAGGCGGAGGTACAGCCGCTGGCCGGCGGGCCGCTCCTTCCCATCCAGCTCCCCCATGGGACGGATGGTGTCCACCATAAGCTGGGGCTCCTTCTCGTCCCGCACGGAGATCTTTCCTGTGACCAGGATGGCGCTGTTCTCCCGGATGTAGCCCCCGCTCTCGTTGAGCACCCGGGAGAAGCACAGCAGCTCCATGGAGGCGGTGTCATCCTCCAGGTTCACATAGGCCATCAGGGTGTTGTTCCGGGTGGTGCGGGTCTTGTAGGTGGAGATCACCCCGGCCACAGCGACCTGCTCCCCGTCCCGGTAACGGGCAGGGCCGTCCTCCCGGCTGAAATCGCTCAGAATGGAGCCGATGGTCACCGCCCCCGCCGCCCGGGCGGCCTCCCGATAAGTGTCCATGGGGTGCCCGGACAGGTACAGGCCGGTGACCTCCTTCTCCATCGTCATCCGCTCCTCCGGACTGTATTCCGGGATGTCCGGCAGATGGAGGGCGGGCAGGGCGGCCTGCTCCTCCGCCCCTCCCATTCCGAACAGATCCAGCTGCCCCTCCAGGTTCCGCTTCCGGCTGGCAGCGATGCCGTCCAGCACCTGTCCAAAGACCTCCATCAGCTGGGAGCGCCGGCAGCCCATTCGGTCGAAGGAGCCGGACTTGATCAGACTCTCCAGCACCCGCCGGTTCAGGTCCCGGTCGAACATCCGGTCGCAGAAGTCCATAAAATCTGTAAAGGGCCCGCCCTTGCTCCGTTCCTCCAGAAGGCCGTTGATCACGTTGCGGCCCACCCCCTTCAGGGCCACCAGGCCGAAGCGGATCCCCCCCTCCGAGACGGTGAAGTCCGCCTGGGACTCATTCACGTCCGGGGGCAGCAGCTCGATCCCGCACTCCCTGCATTCAGCGATGTACTCCGCCACCTTCTCGCTGGAGTCCAGCACGGAGGTGAGCAGGGCGGCCATATACTCCCTGGGGTGGTGGTATTTGAACCACGCCGTTTGATAGGCCACCACGGCATAGCACACGGCATGGGCCTTGTTAAAGGCGTACTCGGCGAAGGCGTCGATCTCCTCATAGATGGCCTTGGCGGCGTCCTCCGGGATGCCGTTGGCGATGCAGCCCACGATCCCCCGGGACGGGTCCCCATAGATAAAAAACTGCCGCTCCCGCTCGATCTCCTTCCGCTTTTTCTTGCTCATGGCCCGGCGGACCATGTCGGCCTGTCCCAGGGAGTAGCCCGCCAGCTGCTGGAAGATCTGGAGCACCTGCTCCTGATAGACGATACAGCCGTAGGTATTGGACAGGATAGGCTTGAGGGCCTGGTGCTTATAGGTGATTTTTCCCGGGTTCTGCTTGCAGGCGATGAACCGGGGGATGGAGTCCATGGGGCCGGGGCGGTACAGAGCAATGATGGCGGTGATGTCCTCAATGGTCTGGGGCTTCAGACCCACACACACGCCGGTCATGCCGGCGGACTCCATCTGGAACACGCCCGAGGTCTTTCCCTCCCCAAGCATGGCCATCACGGCCGGATCATTGTCCTGAATATCGGCAAGGGTAAAGTCAGGCTCCTTTTCACGCACCATGCGGACCGCGTCGTCCAGGATCGTCAGGTTCCGCAGGCCCAGGAAGTCCATTTTCAGCAGACCCAGCTCTTCCAGGGTGGTCATGATGTACTGGGTGACGGGCAGGCCGTCATTGGTCGCCAGCGGCACATAGTCCACCACCGGACGGTTGGTGATGACCACGCCGGCGGCGTGGGTGGAGGTGTTCCGGGGCATCCCCTCGATGGCCTGGGCGGTGTCGATGAGCTTGCGCACCTGGGGATCCCCGTCGTAGGAATCCTTCAGCTGCTTGGACAGCTTCAGCGCGTCCTCCAGGGTGATATGGAGGGCCCCCGGGCCGCTGGGGATTTGCTTGGCAATGGCGTCCACATCGGCATAGGGCATATTCAGCACCCGGCCCACGTCCCGCACCGCGCCGCGGGCCGCCATGGTGCCGAAGGTGACGATCTGGGCCACATGATCGCTGCCGTATTTTCTGTTTACATAGTCAATGACCTCCTGCCGCCTGCGGATGCAGAAGTCGATGTCAATATCAGGCATGGAGACCCGGTCCGGGTTCAGGAACCGCTCGAAGTACAGGCCGTACTTCATGGGGTCCAGGTCGGTGATGTTCAGGCAGTAGGACACCATAGAGCCCGCCGCCGAGCCGCGCCCCGGACCTACCGGGATCCCGTTCCCCTTGGCGTATGCGATGAAGTCGGACACAATGAGGAAGTAGTCCACAAAGCCCATCTTCCGGATCATACCCATCTCATATTCCAGCTGCTTCCGGTACTGCTCCGGCTGCTCCGGATACCGCCGGGCGAAGCCCTTCCAGCACAGATCCCGGAAGTAGGCCTCCCCGTCGTCATAGCCCTCCGGCAGCTGGAAGTGGGGCAGATGGTATTTGCCGAACTCAAATTCCACATTGCAAAGCTCCGCGATGCGGGCGGTGTTCTCCAGCGCCTCGGGGGCATTGGGGAAGAGCTCCGCCATCTCCGCCTCGCTCTTGACATAGAACTCCTGGGTCTCAAACTTCATCCGCCCGGGATCATCCAGCGTCTTGCCCATCTGAATGCACATGAGGATGTCCTGCATCTCTGCATCCTCCCGCCGGAGGTAGTGGGCATCGTTGGTGGCGATCAGGGGGATGCCCGTCTCCTCATGGAGGCGCAGCAGCCCCCCGTTCACCTGCCGCTGGACCGGGATGCCGTGGTCCTGGAGCTCCAGATAGTAGCCGTCCTCCCCAAACAGCTCCCGCATCTCCAGGGCTGCCTCCTTCGCCTTCTCGTAGTCCCCCGCCATCAGCAGCTTGGGGACCTCTCCGCCCAGGCAGGCAGAGCAGGCGATCAGGCCGCCGCAGTGCTCCCGCAGCAGGTCCATGTCAATGCGGGGCTTGATATAAAAGCCCTCCAAAAACGCCTGTGAGACCATATAGGACAGGTTGCGGTAGCCCTCCTCGTTCCGGCACAGGAGCACCAGATGGGAGAAGGCGGCGTCAAACTCGTGGACCTTCTGAAAGCGGGTGCGGCCCCGGGGGGCCACATAGACCTCACAGCCGATGATGGGCTTGACCCCCGCCTCCCGGCAGGCCCGGTAAAAGTCGATCACCCCGTACATCACACCGTGGTCTGTGATGGCCACCGCGTCCTGGCCCAGCTCCTTCACCCGCTCCACCAGCTTTTTGATCCGGCAGGCTCCGTCCAGAAGGGAAAATTCGGTATGCAGATGCAGATGGACAAAGGACATGGTGCAGTTCTCCTTCCCGCGCAGCGGCGGACGCCGCCTGTCTCTATAAAGGTATATTCCTGTTTATTCCTTGAGATTCAACTGTTTTGCCGCCATCCGGCCGCCAGCTGGCACAGCCGCACCAGAAAATACCCCAGGGCGGCCCCCAGAAAATTCAAAATGGAGTCGTCCACGTCGGCGGCCCCGGTGGCTGTGACCCACTGGAGCCACTCCACCCCCACCGCGGTCAGGGCACACAGGGGCAGGCAGGTCCAGAAATGGCACATGGACCGGAACAGCAGGGGCAGCAGCACCCCCAGGGGGACCATGATGACCGCATTGCCCAGCAGATTCATGATGCTCACCGGGCTGCCGGTATTCCGGTAGAACCGCACATAGTTCCGAATGGTGTGGAAGGGCTCCAGATTGACGCTGCCGCCCCACACCCGGTCCAGCTGGAACAGCCCTCCGAAAAAGAGGAGGACGGACAGAATGGCCAGATAATAGAGGAACAGGGCCCACAGCGCCCCCCGAAGATAGCGGGCTCCCGCCTCCCGGGGCAGGGACCGGAGCCGCAGGGCCACCCCTGTCCCCGCCAAAAGCACGGTGACCGCCGGGGCTGCTGTCTGGAGGAACAGGTCCAGATGGTCGCCCAAAAGCAGCCACATCAGATTGACCAGTCCAGCCGCGAAATAGCAAAGGATGTGAAGCATTTCTCCTTAATCCTTCTCCAATTGGCTGCCCAACTCCACCAGCTTCCTCAGCCGGTGGTTCAGAGCGGATTTTGTCACTGGGGGGCTGCACTGCTCCGCCAGCTGGGACAGGGTATCCTCCGGGTGGGCCGCCCGGAGCCGCGCCGCCTCCTGGAGCTTGTCCGGGAGGGTCTCCAGCCTGCCGGAGCGCTCCAACCGGCGGATGGCCTCCAGCTGACCCTGGGCGGCCTCCACCACCTTGTCCAGATTGGCGGCGTCGCAGTTCACCCGGCGGTTCACGCTCCCCCGGAGGTCCTTCTCCAGCTTGGCCGTCATCACGTCCATGGCGGCCACCGGTGCGCCGATGGACGTGAGGAAGTCCTCGATATACTCGCTCTGCTTGAAATAGATCACGGAGTTTCCCTTCCGGTCGGCGTCCTTGGGGGCGAACTCCTCCTCCCGCAGCAGGGCCAGCATCTCCCGGCTGACACTGCGGTGGGATGTAGCCAATTCCAGATGATAACCCTTTCTGGGATCGGTCACCGAGCCGCCGGACAGGAAGGCCCCCCGGAAGAAGGCCGCCCGGCAGCAGGGCTCCTCCAGCGCCGCGAAATTGATGTGCAGCGCCAGAGCCTCCGGATCCACCCCATAGGTCTGATGGATCAGCCGCAGCTTGTCCGGCGCCTGGATGGAAAATACCCGCTTGCCCTCCCCCTCCGGAAGCCGGTCGAAGGACAGGCGGAACGCCTTCCGGAACAGGGCGGGCAGCCGCTGGGCAAAGGCCTCGTGCTCCGTAACGATGCGTATTTCTCCGCCGCAGAAGGTATTGCAGTAGAGCAGAACCCCGTATGCCTCCGCCTGGGCGCAGCATTTCCGGCTCAGTCCCGCCCGGCACAGCTCATTTTTTACCTCTCCGCCAAAGGTCATGCCCTCACTCCTCAATGATATAGCGTTCCTTCCCCCGGAAGATCCGCACCGCCCGCTGGCGGTAGATCTCCAGCACCGCCGCCGCCAGCTTGTCCGGGTCATGCCGGGCAAAGTTGCCTCCCTCCGAGGCCACCGGCCGCTCCACCAGCTCCAGGCCCATGGCGGCGATCCGCTCCCGGTCCACCGCCAGAGGGGCGGCGTCCTCCGCCCGGTATCGCTCCACCAGGCCCGCCTGGACCGGAGCCGAGTTGGCCAGGCACAGGTCCACCAGGCCGGGGGCCCCGTGGTTCATCAGCGCCTCCAGATGGTCGCCGGCGGTGTAGCCCTCCGTCTCCCCGTCCTGGGTCATAATGTTGCACACATAGAGCTTCAGGGCGTCCGACTGGACGATGGCCTCCGGCACCCCCTCCACCAGCAGATTGGGGATCACACTGGTGTAGAGGCTCCCCGGCCCCAGCAGGATCAGGTCCGCCTCCCGGATGGCCTCCAGGGCGGAGGGCAGGGCCCGGGGCCGCTCCGGGATCAGGGTCACATGGTGGATCCGGCAGTCCTGCTGCTTTTTGAAGTCATAGATCTTGGACTCCCCCACCACCCGGGTGCCGTTCTCAAAGACAGCCTCCAGCTGCACATCGGCGCTGGTCACCGGGATCACACGGCCGGTAATGGCCAGCACCTGGCTCATCTGAGAGACCGCCTCCTCAAAGGAGCCGGTCACCCCGTTCAGGGCGGCCAGGATCAGGTTGCCGAAGGACTGTCCGGCCAGCGCCCCCTCGGTGAACCGATAGGTGAGCAGCCGCTGCATGATGGGCTCCACATTGGCCAGGGACTCCATACAGTGGCGGATGTCCCCCGGTGGGGGCATCCCCATGTCCCGGCGCAGCATCCCGGAGCCGCCGCCGTCGTCCGCTACCGTCACCACCGCAGTGAGGTTCCGGGTATAGTTTTTCAGCCCCCGCAGCATGGTGGACAGTCCGGTGCCGCCGCCGATGGCGACGATGCGCGGCCCGCGCTCCCACTGCTGGCTGTTGGGAATGGGTTCCAGCATGGCGTTCTCCTCCTCTCGCCGGTCAGATCCGGCCCAGGTCCCGGTGGACCTCCCCCACGGGATAGCCCTCCTGCCGAACGGCCTCCGCCAAGGCGTGGGCCACCGCCACCGAGCGGTGCCGTCCTCCGGTGCAGCCCACCGCGATGGTCAGCGAGGTCTTTCCCTCCTCCACATACCGGGGCAGAAGATAGGTGACAAAGTCGGTCAGGCGGCGGAGGAACTCCTGGCTCTGCGGGGCGGACAGGGCATAGTCCCGCACCCCGTCATCCAGGCCGGTGCGGGGCCGCAGCTCCGCCACATAGTAAGGGTTGGGCAGAAAGCGCACATCAAAGACCAGATCGGCCTCCATGGGGATGCCATGCTTGAAGCCGAAGGAGGTCACCCGCACCTCCATGGACCGCTCCGCCGCCCCCCGGGCAAACAGCTGAAGCAGCTTGGCCCGCAGCCCCCGGGCGGTGAGGCCGGAGGTGTCGATGATGTGGGCCGCCCGCTCCCGCAGCGGGGACAGCATCCGCCGCTCCAGGGCGATGGCCGCCTCCAGCGAGTCGCACTCCTCCGCCAGTGGATGGCTGCGCCGCGTCTCCTTATAGCGCTGGATGATGACCTCGTCCGTGGCCTCCATAAACAGGATGCTGTACGCGCACTGCATGGCCCGCAGCCCATCCAAAGCCTGGAACAGGCTGTCGAACCTGGTGCCGCCCCGGATGTCGGTGACCAGCACCACCCGGTCATACTCCCCGTTGCCCCCCATCCCCAGCTCGGCGAACTTAGGGATCAGGGGGGCGGGCAGATTATCTACGCAGAAAAAGCCCATGTCCTCCATAATGGATGCGGCGCGGCTCTTTCCCGCGCCGGACAGGCCGGATATGATGACAAATTCCATTGGAACCACCTCGTCTGCCGCCCGCGGTGCGCCGGACGGCTTTTCTCTCTCTCTTGTTCTGCACACCGCAGGACTCACCCCAGAAGCCGCACTTCCCGCTCCAGGGTCACGCCGGTCTCCCGCAGGACCCGCTCCCGCACCTGGTCCACCAGGGCCAGCACATCGGCGCAGGTGGCCCCGCCCCGGTTGATGACAAAGCCCGCGTGCTTCTCCGACACCTGGGCCCCGCCCACGGTCAGTCCCTTCAGGCCGCACTGGTCGATGAGGGCGGCGGCAAAGTGGCCCTCCGGGCGCTTGAACATGGAGCCCGCGCTGGGATACTCCAACGGCTGCTTCTCGCCGCGGCGGCGGGCCAGCTCCTGGATCTTCTCCCGGATCTCCTCCGGGTCCCCCTGGGGCAGAGAGAACTCCGCCTTCAGAATGAGCCAGTCGGGATGCCGGGCAAAGATGCTGCTGCGGTAGCCAAACTCACACCCGGCGGCGGGGATGGTATGCTCCTCCCCCTCCCTGTCCAGATAGGTCACGGCGGTGACTGTCTGGGACAGCTCGCCCCCATAGGCCCCGGCGTTCATCATCACGCCGCCCCCCAGGGTGCCCGGGATCCCGTGGGCAAACTCCAGCCCGGCCAGCCCCCGGCCCAGGGCCGCATTGGCCAGGCGGGCCAGGGAGATACCGCTCTCCGCCCACAGGCGGCGGTTCACTTCCCGGGTCTGATCCAGGCCGCATAGCTTCACCACAAAGCCCCGGTACCCCTCGTCCGGCACCAGCAGATTGGAGCCGTTGCCCAGAAAGAAGGGCCGGATGTCCAGCTCCCGGGCCGCCCTCACCGCCGCCTTTGCCTCCCCCGCCGTCCGTGGCAGTGCCATCAGAGCGGCCGGGCCGCCGATCCGGAAGGTGGTATGCCGGGACATGGGCTCCTCGCGCCGCACCTCCAGCGTACCGCACCGCTGAGCCAGCAGGGCGGCCAATGCTTCAAATCGATCCATATTTCCTCCTGATCCTCAGGTCAAATTCTAGGTATCATGTTATTATAGCAAATTCCCGAAAAAAATAGAATAGGGGAAACAGAAAATGTCCGCTCAGGAAAGCCGGCCGCCTCATGGGCGGCCGGCTCAGTCTGTTGAAAAGGTTTTGGGGGATGGAGGTCCTTCGACCGTCTCTCCACATTCTCTTTCCCGGGCGCGCGGGAGGGGCCCGTCACACCATGTCGCACAGCAGGGCAGCTCCCACCACGCCGGCGTCGTTGCCCAGACTGGCCTTTACCAGCCTGGGAGGAACGTCCTTGTTGAAGCAGCCCCGGTGGAACCGCTCCCGCAGGGGCTCCAACAGCAGATCGTCATCCGCGGCGCTGATCCCTCCGCCCAGGCAGATCACTTCCGGGAACAGTACGTTGGCCAAATTGATCAGGCCCACAGAGAGCCCGTCCAAATAGCGGTCCAGCGCGCGGCGGGCCGCGGTGTCCTCCCGGCGGGCCGCCTGAAACACCATACGGCCATCCACACACGCCTTCTCCCCCCCGCACAGCTGCCACAGGGTACTGTCTGGGCTCTGATCCATCTCCTCCCGGGCCATACGGATCAAGGCGGTGGCAGAGCCATACTGCTCCCAACAGCCCCGGTTCCCACAGCCGCAAGGCTGTCCTCCGGGGTGGATCACAATATGTCCCGCCTCCAAACCAGCACCGCCGAAGCCAGTGTACAGCTTACCGCCCCGAACCATGCCGCTGCCGATCCCGGTCCCCAGGGTGACCACCACCGCAGGGTCACAGCCCCGGGCCGAACCGGCCCAGAACTCCCCAATGGCCGCGCAGTCAGCGTCGTTGCCCAGATAGAGGGGCAGCTCCAGCTCCCGCTGGAACAGCGCCCGGAGCGGGGTATTCCGGAAGGGCATATTGGTCGTTTTGACCACCACGCCCGCCCGGTTGTCCACCAGGCCGGGCAGGCCCGCCCCCACTGCCTGGAGCTGAGAGACCGGGCAGCCGCCCTCCTCCGCCGCCTGCCGGGCCAGATAGGCCAGACGGGCGGACAGCTCCTCCGCGGTCCAGCTCCGGTCCACGGGACAGGCGGTCTTGTGGAGGATCTTCCCCTCCCGGTCCACCAGTCCGGCCACCAGATTGGTGCCTCCTACGTCAAGTCCGATATACATCCGCCCCGGCCTCCTCTTCCGACAGCTTCTTGAAGTGCTCGTCCATCCGGCGGGTCAGCTCCAGGGCCGCGTTGTGGCCCATCTTCCGGTTCCGGTTGTTGATGGCGGCCACCTCCACGATGCTGGCCAGGTTCCGGCCCGGCTTCACCGGTATGGTGAGAGATGGGACCGACACCCCCAGGATCTCCGTCACCGCGCCCTCCAGGCCCAGCCGGTCATAGACCGCGTGGTCATCCCAGGGCTCCAGGTTGATGACCATGTCGATCTCCTGAGAGATCTTGATGGCGCTCATGCCGAACAGCTGGCGCACATCCACCACGCCGATGCCCCGCAGCTCCATATAGTGGCGGATCAGCTCGGGAGCGGTGGCCACCAGCGTGCCGTGGTTGGTCTGCTTGATCTCCACCGCGTCATCGGCGATGAGTCGGTGGCCCCGCTGGATCAGCTCGATGGCAATCTCGCTTTTCCCCACGCCGGACTCTCCCTGGAACAGGACGCCCTCGCCGTGGATCTCCATCATCACGCCGGAGCGGGTGATCTGGGGCGCCAGATAGTTATAGAGGCTGCCGATGAGGGCGCTCATGAAGGCAGAGGTGTGGGCCTGGGTGCGCAGCACCGTCCGGTCGTGCTTCTCCGCCATCTCCATGCACTCCGGGCAGGGCTCCAGCCCCCGGGTGAGGATCAGCGCCGGGACCGGATACTCCAGCATCCGGTCAAAGCGCTCCCGCCGCAGGCCGGCGTCCATCCGCTCCAGAAAGGTGGTCTCCGCCAGCCCGATCACGACCAGGCGGCGGGGATCAAAATGTTCAAAAAAGCCGGTCAGAGGCAGACCTGGGCGGTTCACGTCCAGAGTAGTCAGGGGAGTGGCCGCATAATCGGCCCCAGGATGCAGGATCTCCAGGGCAAACTCCTGAATGATCTCTCCCAGCTTCACGCTATTGCTGTGATCTGACATTGGCGCTCCTCCATTCATAAAATAGAAGTAATTGGATCGTGTTCAGTATATCCCATCCCCCTCCATTTCGCAAGCAGTGGAGGCCCAAAAAAATTCTTCTTCCTTCCGCTCCCGCCGTACTGAGATCGGCCCGTTAGAAAAATTTTTCATTATTTTTTAAAAATACCTTGCTTTTTCCCGAAATATCTGCTATGATGTCAGACGATGCTTCATCGAAAGCGAACTCTCATAGCGAGGAGGTAAGCAACATGGCCAAATGCGAATTCTGCGACAAGGGCGTCACCTTCGGCATCCAGGTCTCCCACTCCCACCGCCGTTCCAACCGTACCTGGAAGCCCAACGTGAAGCGCGTGAAGGCGATCGTGAAGGGTGCTCCCACCCACGTGTACGTCTGCACCAGATGCCTCCGTTCCGGTAAGGTCACCCGCGCTGTGTGATCGGTATATGGCAAGATGAAATCCCCTGTGCTGCGGCACAGGGGATTTTCTCGTATCCTCTGGGCGGCTCAGGGCCGCACCGCCACCTTGAGCACGCCGTCCTCCCTGGCCTCGAACAGCCGGTAGGCCTCCATCACGTCCGCCAGCGGATAGGTATGGGTGATCAGCGGCTCCGCGTCCAGCCGGCCGGCCGCGATCAGGTCCAGGATCTCCCCGCAGCGGCAGGCGTCCACGCCGCCGGTCTTAAAGGTCAGATTCTTGCCGTACATCTCGGGCAGGGGCAGGCTCTGGCTCTCCTCGTACATGGCGGCCACCACCACGATCCCGGCGGGCCGGGCCGCCTGCCACGCCGTCTGGAAGGTATTCGGGCCGCCCGCGGCCTCAATGACCACATCCGCGCCGCGTCCCCCGGTCAGCGCCCGGACCCGCTCCAGGGCCTCCTCCCCCGGCTCCAAGGCCAGGTCCACCCACCCCCGGGACAGGGCCAGTGCGCGCCGGGCCGGATCAGGCTCCACCGCCAAAACGCAGGCGGGCCGGTACAGGCGGGCGCACATCATGGCGCAGAGCCCTGTGGGGCCGGCGCCCAGGACGGCCACCGTGTCCCCCTCCCGGATCTCGCCCAGCTGGGCCGCCCAGAAGCCGGTGGAGAGGATGTCGCCGGTAAACAGAGCCTGCCGGTCGGTGACGCCGTCCGGGATCCGGGTCAGGCCGTTGTCCGCGTAGGGCACACGGACATATTCCGCCTGTCCCCCGTCGATCCGGCAGCCCAGCGCCCAGCCTCCGGCGGGATCGGCGCAGTTGTTGACCGCCCCCCGCCGGCAGAAGAAACACGACCCACAGAAGGTCTCCACATTGACCGCCACCCGGTCGCCGGGAGCCACCCGGGTCACCTGTGGTCCCACCTGCTCCACAACGCCTACCATCTCATGCCCCACGATGACGCCGGGCCTCGCCCGGGGCACGAATCCGCCTTTGATATGCAGATCGCTGGAGCAGATGGAGGCCAGCGTCACCCGCACCACCGCGTCTCCCGGGTCCAGGATCTCCGGCGCCGGACGCTCCTCAAGGGCAAAGCGCCCCTTTTCCTGATAGACCACAGCCCGCATCGTTTTTTTCATCTCAAGCCGCTCCCTTCTCATCCAGGCCGGTCCCGCGCGCTGCCGGCCCCCTGTTCTGTGCAGTGTACCATACGCGGCCCGCTCTGACAAGCACACAGTGCGCCTTCTGCCTGCATTTGTTGCTAAAATGGCCGCTCCATGGTACAATTACTTCTGTCATCAGAGAACTGATTCAGATTCCGCCGCTTTGGAGGTCCCCATGTTTGTCAAAAACCCGGAATATTTTCTCACCATCGTAAAAGAACGCAGCATCTCCAGGGCCGCCGACCGCCTCTACCTCTCCCAGCCCTACCTCAGCCAGTATCTGGCCAAGCTGGAGGCCAACCTGGGGGTGACTCTGCTGGACCGCTCCCACACGCCCCTCCAGCTCACCGCCGCGGGGGAGCTGTTCCATGCCTATCTGGAGCGCCAGGGCTATCTGGACCGGCAGCTGGAGAGCGACCTGCGGGCCCTTCAGACCCAGAAGCGGCAGCAGCTGCGCATCGGCGTGTCCACTTGGCGTGGCTCCACCCTTCTGCCGGACATCCTCCCCACCTTTGTGCGGCGGGACCCGGACGTCCAGGTGGTGCTCCACGAGGCCCCGGTCCCCCAGCTGGGCGACCTGGCGGCCAGCAGCGTCACCGACTTCTGTCTCATGCACATCCCCAGCGACCTGACCAACCTGAGCTATGAGCTGGTGATGCACGAGCGCATCCTCCTCATCAGCCACCGGGACCACCCCCTGGCCCAGGGACTGGACAGCCCCTGCTCCGCCCCCCTCCCCTTTGAGGACCTGCGCCGCCTGGAGCACGAGCGCATCATCATGCTGCCGGAGGACTGGCGGCTGTCCAAGCTGCTGTACAACACCTTCAGTGTCCAGAATGTGGAGCCGCTGAATATCCTCACCACCACCAACAACACCACCGCCATCAACCTGGTGGCGGAGAACATGGGCTTCACCTTCCTGCCGGAGAGCGGCATCCACCGCACCCCCTACCTGGACCGGCTGGCCTTTTTCACGGTGGGCACTCCGCCCCTCACCAGCCCCCTGGCGGTGGTTTATAAGAAAAACAGCTTTCTCTCCCCCGCCGCCCGCACCTTTATGGATCTGATTAAGGAATATTACCGCCAATTTGACCGGGGCTCCGCGCTCTCCGACTCTTGACGGCGGGAAAAAGCTATGCTACACTAAGAGCGATCAAAAGCTATACGACTGACGGAAGTGGAGCGACCACATGGAGTATAGCGGGCGGAGCCTCCGCCTTTATGCCGACCGTCTGGGCGCACGGAATCAACCCCGTTGCGCTCTTTTTTTATCGAAAGAGCGCCTGAAACTGAAAAGGAGACGTGGTAAAGATGAAAACTGATATTGAGATCGCCCAGAGCACCCAAATGCGGCACATCGCGGACATCGCAAAGACCGCCGGTGTGGACGAGGAATACCTGGAGTTTTATGGGAAGTACAAGGCCAAGATCGACTACCGCCTGCTTCAGGAGAGTGACGCCCCCAATGGCAAGCTGATCCTGGTCACCGCCATCAACCCCACCCCCGCCGGAGAGGGCAAGACCACCACCACTGTGGGCCTGGCCGATGGGATGCGCCGTCTGGGCAAGAACGCCCTGGTGGCCCTGCGGGAGCCATCCCTCGGCCCCGTGTTCGGCGTGAAGGGCGGCGCCGCCGGCGGCGGCTATGCTCAGGTCGTCCCCATGGAGGACATCAACCTCCACTTCACCGGCGACTTCCATGCCATCGGCGCGGCTAATAACCTGCTGGCCGCCATGCTGGACAACCACATCCAGCAGGGCAACGCCCTGGGCATCGACGTCAAACGCATCACATGGAAGCGGTGCGTGGACATGAATGACCGCCAGCTCCGCAATGTGATCGACGGCCTGGGCGGCCGGATGCAGGGCGTCCCCCGGGAGGACGGCTTTGACATCACCGTGGCCAGCGAGGTCATGGCGGTGCTGTGCCTGGCCTCCTCCATCACCGACCTGAAGGAGCGCCTGAGCCGCATCATCGTGGGCTATACCTATGACGAGAAGCCGGTCACCGCCGGTGATCTGAAGGCCGCCGGGGCCATGGCCGCCCTGCTGAAGGACGCCCTGAAGCCCAACCTGGTCCAGACCCTGGAGGGCACTCCCGCCTTCATCCACGGCGGCCCCTTTGCCAATATCGCCCACGGCTGCAACTCTGTGATGGCCACCCGGATGGCCCTGAAGCTTGGGGACTACGCCGTCACTGAGGCCGGCTTCGGCGCCGACCTGGGCGCAGAGAAGTTCCTGGACATCAAATGCCGCATGGCCGGCCTCACCCCCGACGCGGTGGTGCTGGTGGCCACGGTCCGGGCCCTGAAGCACCACGGGGGTGCGGCCAAGGCGGAGCTGAACCAGGAGGACCTCGCTGCCCTGGAGCGCGGCCTGCCGAATCTTCTGCGCCATGTGGAGAATATTACCCAGGTGTACGGCCTGCCCTGTGTGGTGGCCATCAACCGCTTCCCCACCGACACCGAGGCCGAACTGAAGCTGGTGGAGGACAAATGCCGCGCCCTGGGGGTCAATGTAGCCCTGTCCGAGGTGTGGGCCAAGGGCGGCGAGGGCGGCATCGCCCTGGCAGAGGAAGTCATCCGTCTGTGCGAGGCGGAGAATCACTTCCGCTTTTCCTATGAGCTGGAGCAGCCCATTGAGGACAAGCTGGCTGCCATCGTGAAAAAGGTCTATCACGGCGACGGTGTGGTCCTCACGCCCGCCGCCAAAAAGCAGGTCAAGCAGCTCACGGAGCTGGGCTATGGCGATCTGCCCATCTGCATGGCCAAGACCCAGTATTCCTTCTCCGATGACCAGAGCCTTCTGGGCGCCCCCGACGGTTTTACCGTCACAGTCCGGAATGTAAAGGTATCCGCCGGAGCCGGCTTCCTGGTGGCCCTCACTGGGGACATCATGACCATGCCCGGTCTGCCCAAGGTCCCCGCCGCTGAAAAGATCGACGTAGACGAAAACGGCAGGATCACCGGCCTGTTCTGAGGGCATGGTCATGAGGGCGTGTCAACGCCCCGCCGCTCCTGCGGCGTAAATCCGGAGCCCCGCGGAGGATTTCCGGAGGGCGGATCCACTCCGCCCGAGGATTTCCAATCTGAGGGGTCCCCGCCGGAGCCTGATCCGGTGGGGACCCATGCCCGGCCTGCCCAAGGTCCCCGCCGCTGAAAAGATCGACGTAGACGAAAACGGCAGGATCACCGGCCTGTTCTGACCCATCCATCAAGCCCCCGCCCGCACTGGAGAGCTTCCGGTGCGGGCGCTTTCTCTTTTCTCCCGGCAGTAGGAAAAATCCTCCGGCCCTATCTCCTCTTGCGTGAAAAAGGCTCCTTTCGCAAAAGGAGCTGTCAGCGCAGCTGACTGAGGATTTCCCCTTCCGATGGGCGCAAGACAACAGGAGAAAGCCCCCGGCCCTGCGGGGCCACACCCTTTTGCGAAAGGGAAAAATCCCCCGGCCTGCGGGACAGCCGCTTTTCCTCCTAAAACAGAAACAGGAGCCACCCGCTGGGCGGATGGCTCCTGTTTCCTCATTTCACCTCAGAGAGGATGTCCAAGTTCTTCATAAAATACTCCACGCCGGAGTAGATGGTGGTCAGCACGATGACCGCCACGCAGATATGGTTGATCCACACCGCGATGGGCAGGAACATGAGCACGATGCACACCATGGTGGAGGCCGTCTTGACCTTGCCGGACCAGCCGGCGGCGATCACGCGTCCCTTGTCTGCCGCCACCATTCTCAGGCCGGACACGCTGAACTCCCGGATGATGACCACCAGCAGGGCCCAGCCGGGCATCTGCCCGATCTCGACAAACCACAGCATGGCGGCCACCACCAGGCACTTGTCCGCCAGGGGGTCCATAAATTTCCCGAAGTCGGTGACCTGGTTATAGTGGCGGGCGATGTAGCCATCCAGGGTGTCGGTCAGGCTGGCGGCGATAAAGATGGCCAGCGCCCAGTAGTTGGCTCCGGGCACCTGTAAGTACAGCACCAGCAGAAATACCGGGATCAGAAAGACCCGGAGAATGGTCAGCTTATTGGCAGTGTTCATGGAAAATGGTCAGCTCCTCTTTTTCGACAAAAATCTATTCCTCGATCTCACCGGTCAGCTCTCCGTCAGAGACGCCGGTGATCCGGACGTTGACGAAGCTGCCCGCAGGGACGGCTCCGGCGGCGGTGAATAGAACGCGGCCGTCGATCTCCACCGAGTCGGCGTAGGTCCGTCCGGCAAAGCAGCCCGCCTGGGCGTCAAAGCCCTCACACAGCACCTCCATCACGGTCCCCAGACGTGCCTCGTTGTACTCGTCCATGATCCGGGACTGGAGATCCACCACCAGCTCCACCCGGCGGGCGGCAGTCTCCGGATCCACCTGGTCCTCCATAGCGGCGGCCAGGGTCCCCTCCTCTGGGGAGAACTGGAACACGCCCACCCGCTGGAGCTTCTGCTCCCGCAGGAACTGGCACAGTTCCTCAAATTCCGCCTCTCCCTCCCCGGGCAGGCCGCAGATCAGCGAGGTGCGGACCACCAGATCCGGGATGGCACGCCGCAGCCGGGCAAAGAGGTCCTCCAGCTCCGCCCGGGTGTTCCGCCGGCGCATGGCCTTCAGGATTCCGTCGCTGCAGTGCTGGATGGGGATGTCCAGATAGTGGACGATCTTCTTCTCCCGGGCGATGGTGTCGATGAGCTCGTCGGTGATGACCTCGGGATACAGGTAGTGCAGGCGGATCCAGTGGAAGTCCAGCTTGCACAGCTCCTTCAGCAGCTGGGCCAGGGAGGAGGGCTCCTCCAGATCCATGCCGTACCGGGTGATGTCCTGGGCGATGACGATGAGCTCCTTCACCCCGCTGTCCGCCAGCTGTCCGGCCTCGGCCAGCAGGGCCTCCATGGAGCGGCTGCGGTAGCGGCCCCGAAGCTTTGGGATGATGCAGAAGGCACAGCCGTTGCTGCACCCCTCGGCGATCTTCAGATAGGCGGTGTAGGGGGGAGTGGTCACCAAGCGCTCCCCGTCCTCAAAGGTCCGGTGGATATTGCCGAAGTGCTCTGTCTTCTCCCCCGCCATCAGCTCCTCTACCGCCGTCACCACGTCGGTGTAGCTGCCGGTGCCCAGCATCCCGTCTACCTCGGGCAGCTCGGTGCGGATGTCATCCGGGTACCGCTGGGAGAGGCAGCCCGCCACCAGCAGCTTTTTCAGCCGCCCGGCCTTTTTCAGTTCCGCCAGCTCCAAAATGTTTTCAATGGCCTCGCTCTTGGCGGACTCAATGAAGCCGCAGGTGTTGAGCACCGCCACATCGGCCCCATCGGGGTCGCCGGTAACGGTGTGCCCCGCCCGGCGGCACAGGGCCATCATCTGCTCGGTATTCACCAAATTTTTGGCACAGCCGAGGGAAACAAACGCGATTTTATATGGGCTCAAGGAGTACCCTCCTTCATTTTTTCTTACATCAGATTTGTGATCGAACTGCAAACACCACTCAAATTTTCTTTGATGTCCGCATTGGAAAAGCGAAGTACTGTGATTCCCATGGATCCCAGCTCCGCGGTCCGGATCGCGTCACGCTCCATGCCCTCCGGCTCATAGTGCTGGCCGCCGTCCACTTCAATGGCCAGCCGCAGCGTCGGGCAGTAAAAATCCACGATGTAGGACCCTAAAGGCTTTTGACGTAAAAAGCGGGGAGATTGTTCCCTGAGAAACTCGTACCACAGCTTTTTCTCCCAGGGAGTCATGTTTTTTCGGAGCTCTGACGCCAGCTTTTTCAGCCGGTTTTGGTAAGGAACGATTGCCATAGCCCTTCCTCCTTGCCCCTCTTGTGTAAGAGAGCCCCCTGCCCCCTTTCACAAAAGGGGGTGGCCCCGCAGGGCCGGGGGATTTTCTCTTTCGCAAAAGCCGCTGCCCCACAGGACCGGGGATTCTCTCCCGCTGCCTTACGCCCTTTGGAAAGGGAAATCCTCAGTCAGCTGCGCTGACAGCTCCTTTTGCGAAAGGAGCCTTTTCCCATGCAAGAGGAGCCCACGCCCCCTTTCGCAAAAGGGGGTGGCCGCAGGCCGGGGGATTTTCCCCCGAAGCCTCGCGCCCTTCGGAAAGGGAAATCCTCAGTCAGCTTCGCTGACAGCTCCTTTTGCGAAAGGAGCCTTTTCCCACACAAGAGGAACCCACGCCCCCTTTCTCAAAAGGGGGTGGCCCCGCAGGGCCGGGGGATTTTCTCTTTCGCAAAAACGGCTGCCCCGCAGGGCCGGAGGGCTTTCTCCTGTTGCCTCGCGACCTTCGGAAAGGGAAATCCTCAGTCAGCTGCGCTGACAGCTCCTTTTGCGAAAGGAGCCTTTTCCACACGCAAGAGGAACCCACGCCCCCTTTCGCAAAAGGGGATGGCCCCGCAGGGCCGGGGGATTTTCTCTTTCGCAAAAGCCGCTGCCCCGTAGGGCTGGGGGGCTTTCTCCCGCTGCCCTGCGTTCTTCGGAAGGGGAAATCCTCAGTCAGCTGCGCTGACAGCTCCTTTTGCGAAAGGAGCCTTTTCCCACGCAAGAGGAGCCAACGCCCCCTTTCTCAAAAGGGGGTGGCCGCAGGCCGGGGGATTTCCCCCTTTTCGTCGCCGACTACTCCTCAAAACCGGCCTCCGCACCATAGCGGCGCAGACCCTCGCTGATTTCGCTCCAGGCGTAGCCCCGCCGGGCCAGGGCGTCCGACGCCCGTTTCCACGCCCGCCGGTCCTCCGGCGGCGTGTCTCCCAGCTTTTTAGCCAGGAAAGCGTCGATGGCTTCCGCCGGATCCTCCGCCCGGTCCAGGGCCTCGTCCCACAGCTCCCGGGGCACGCCCCGGCGGTACAGCTCATCCCGGAGCTTTCGCAGGCCGTACCCCTTTGCAGAGTAGTGGCGCACCACCTGCTCCGCATAGAGCGCGTCGTTCAGAAAGCCCAGCTCCTCCAGCCGGCCGCAGACGGCGGCCGCCTCCTCTGGAGCGGCCTCCCAGCTCTCCAGCTTCCGCTCCAGCTCCCGGCGGGACATGGGGCGGCCAGCCAGCAGATTCAGGGCCTTCTCTTTCAGCCCGCCGGTGCGGACAGCGGCCAGGAGGCGCTCCGCCTCCTCCTCCGTCAGCTCCCGGCCGGCGCAGAGGGAGAACTGGAGCACCTCGCCCTCCCCCACCCGGAGGATGGAGCCGTCCTCCAGCACCGCCAGCCAGCGGCCCCGGACCCGCTTGGAGGGCTTCAGCTCCTGAATGATCATTTACTCCTCGCCGTCCTCAAAATCGTCGGCGGACACATCCACCGCCCGTCCGGCGGCACGGGCCGCCGCCTGCCCCTGCTTGGACAGCAGCTTGAAGGCGTTCTGCCGGATCTTGGCCTCCAGCTCCTCCGCCATGTCCGGGTTGTCCCGCAAAAACTGCTTGGCCGCGTCCCGGCCCTGGCCCAGGCGCAGTTCGCCCATGGCGAACCAGGAGCCGCTCTTCTGTACCAGGTCCAGCTTGACGCCCAGGTCGATGAGCTCGCCCACCTTGGAGATGCCCTCGCCGTACATGATGTCGAATTCCGCCTCCCGGAAGGGGGGCGCCACCTTGTTCTTGACGATCTTGGCCCGGGTGCGGTTGCCGATGATCTCAGAGCCGCTCTTCAGCGCCTCTACCCGCCGCACGTCGATGCGGACCGAGGAGTAAAACTTCAGCGCCCGACCGCCGGTGGTGACCTCCGGGTTGCCGTAGACCACGCCCACCTTTTCCCGCAGCTGATTGATGAAGATGACGATGCAGTTGGTCTTTGCGATGGAGCCGGCCAGCTTCCGCAGGGCCTGGCTCATCAGGCGGGCCAGCAGGCCCACATGGGAGTCGCCCATATCCCCCTCGATCTCCGCCCGGGGGGTCAGCGCGGCCACAGAGTCCACCACCACCACATCGATGGCTCCGGAGCGGACCAGGGCCTCACAGATCTCCAGGCCCTGCTCGCCGGTGTCCGGCTGGGAGATGAGCATGGAGTCGATGTCCACGCCCAGCGCCCGGGCGTAGGTGGGGTCCAGGGCGTGCTCGGCGTCGATGAAGGCCACCTCGCCCCCACGCTTCTGGGCCTCAGCCACCACATGGAGGGCCAGTGTGGTCTTACCGGAGGACTCCGGCCCATAGACTTCAATGATCCGGCCCTTGGGCAGGCCGCCGATCCCCAGCGCCAGGTCCAGGGACAGGGAGCCGGTGGGGATAGACTCCACCATTACCCCCAGGTTCTCCCCCAGCCGCATGATGGAGCCCTTGCCGTAATTGCGCTCGATCTGCGCCATGGCGGTCTCCAGTGCCTTCTTCTTATCTGCGGCGGGAGCCGCGCTCTCCACCGCCGGTTTCTTTGTTGCCATCTGATCCCATCCTTTCCCACCGGTCCAGAGCCCTCTGGTCCGGCTGTCTGCTTCACAGCTTATCAAGTCAAGAGTCCAATAAACCGGACATAATTCCGCCCGGCCTCAGGCCCATCCTGCAAGCGCCTTTCTTTGTATTTTGTTGGCCTAGCCGTTGATGGTCCCCTCCACTACCCGCCAGATCCCCTGGGTATCTGCGGTGGTCTGGATCTGCTCAAAGCCGTTCTGGGCCAGGATCTCCTCCACCTCTGGGGCCTGTCCGATGCCCACCTCAAAGATGAGGGTCCCCCCCAGCCGCAGGGCGTTTTTCCACTTAGACGCGATAAAACGGTAGAAATCCAGGCCGTCCACACCGCCGTCCAGGGCGATGAGGGGCTCATAATCCCGCACGGAGGGATCCAGTCCCGGGATGTCTCCGGTGGGGATATAGGGGGGATTGGAGACGATCACATCAAAATCCCAAAGGGCGGAGGAGGGCGGCTCCATGGCGTCCACTGACAGGCAGGTCACCCGGGCGTTGAGCTCGTTGCGGCGGACGTTCTGCTTGCACACCCGCAGGGCGCCCTCGGCCAGCTCTCCCAGCACCACCCGGCATCCAGGGGCGTTGGCCGCGATGGCCAGACCCACGCAGCCGCTGCCGGCGCACAGGTCCAGCACCCGGGCACCCTCCCCGGCCGCCCGCGCCTTCAGGATGCCCCGCTCCGCCAGTACCTCCGTGTCAATCCGGGGGATGAGCACCTCGCTGGACACATCCAGGGGCAGACCGTAAAATTCCCATTCGCCCACGATATAAGCCACCGGCTCGCCCTCCAAGCGGCGCTGCACCAGGGCCTCCACCCGCTTTTCCAGCTCGCCGGAAGCATAGAGGGGCATATCCCGGTAAAACTGCTCCCGGCTCTTATCCGCCGCATAGCAAATCAGTTCCCGTGCCTCCAGCTGGGCCCCCTCGATGCCTGCCTTCTTCAGGCGGGCCCGGGTATCCAGATACAAATTGTTATATGTGGTGGCCATAGGCTCCCCCTCTTGCTTCAATCAGGAATTGCCGCGCGCTCACCGCATCCAATTCCTAACTCCCAATTTCTAATTTCTAACTCCCGATCCGCCGCCGGAGAAGGCTCACCACGCGTCCTCACCCTTTACCTCGGGCAGCACCAGCTCCAGCGCCTTGATTCCCACCTCGATCATGGAGTCGTCCGGCTCAAAGGTAGTAAAATTCTGGAGCCACAGGCCGGGGGCGGTAAGCAGCTTTGTGACCGGCCCATCGTGCCGCCCGGCCCAGCGGTTGAACTCATAGCTGACCCCTACGATGATGGGCAGCATCAGCAGATGGGCCACAAACCGCCACAGGGCGTTGTGGACCGGCCAGATCCCAAACACGACGGTGGAAACTAGGATCGAGATGGCGATCACCATAAACAGAAAGCTGGTCCCGCACCGGGGATGGTGGCGGGGCTGCTTCCGCACGTTCTCCACCGTCAGGGGAAGCCTCGCCTCATAGCAGAAAATGGTCTTATGCTCCGCACCATGGTACTGGAACACCCGGTGAATGTCCTTCATCCGGGAGCAGAGGGCCAGATAGCCCACAAAAATAGCCAGCTTCATCAGGCTCTCCGCCACATTGCGGACCACCATGGAATCGGTAAAGAGCGTCACCACCGAGCCCAGCAGGGTGGGCAGCAGGAAAAACAGTCCGATGGACATCCCGATGCCCAGAATCACCGAGACCGTCACAAAAACCGAGGCTGCCCGGTCGCTGCCCAGGGTGCGCTCCAGCCACGCCTCAAAGCGGGACGGCTCCTCCGTCTCCCCCTCCTCCTCCGGAAAGAACTCCGCGGAGTACATCAGGGCCCGAACGCCCTCCACCATGGAGGCCACAAAGGTCACCATCCCCCGGATCAGGGGCAGGCCCAGCACGGGGAATCGGTCCTTGATGAACCGCAGCTGGCTCTCCCGGATGGCAAGGGTCCCATCCGGCTTGCGCACCACCACGGCCTGTTTCTTTGGGCCGCGCATCATAATGCCTTCAATGAGCGCCTGGCCTCCGCACATGGTCTTAAACCCACCGGAGGGGCAGGCGCAGGTTTTCTCTTTGTTCTGCATGGGAAACTGTTTCTCCTTTGTGATCCAACGGCAGGCGCGCTTCTGCGCCGTGGGTATTCTACCAAGTTTTCAGAAAAAAAGCAATAGCTGTCGAACTTACGTTTCAATCGGCAGCACAATGGTCACCAGACAGCCGCCGCCCTGGGCGTTTCCAATGTCCAACCGCCCCTCATGCCGGGTGACGATCTCCTCGCACACCGCCAGACCGATGCCGGAGCCCCGGGCCTTGGAGCTCCCCTTATAAAATTTGTACTTCACATGGGGAAGCTCCTCCTCGGGGATGCCGGGGCCGTAGTCCCGGATGCGGATCACCGCCTCCTCCCCCTCCTGGGCAACGGACACGTCGATCCGCTTGCCGGAGCCGCCGTGCTTGGCCGCGTTGTCCAGCAGATTGCAGAACACCTGGCGCAGCCGCTCCGGGTCTCCGCTGATGGGGAGCATCTCCTCCGGACAGTCCTGATAGGTCAGCTCGATGCCCTCCCGGCGGAAAAATTCCCGATAGGTGTACACCGCGTCCTCCAGCTCCGCCTTCAGATCCAGGGGCTCCACCGACAGAGTGAACCGGCCGTCCTCGATGCGGGAAAACTCCAGCAGTTCCTCCACCATGTTGGTCAGCCGCCGGGCCTCAGAGACGATGATGTCCATTCCCTTCCGCACATCCTGGGGGTCCTTCAGCTCGCCGCCCTGGATGGTCTCCGCCCATCCGGTGATGGCGGTCAGGGGGGTGCGCAGCTCATGGGAGACGGAGGAGATGAACTCCGACTGGGTCTTCTCCGACTGCTTGATTTTCAGGGACATATCATTGATGGTGTCGGTGAGCTCCCCTACCTCGTCATCGAACTTTTTCTCGATCTGCACCCCATAGCTCCCGTCGGCAATGAGCCGGGCGGTCTCTGTAATGCTGGCCAGCGGCTCCACAATGGAGCGGACAAAGTAGAGATTGGAAAAGTAGACCAGGGCCAGGATGGCCGCCCCCAGCAGACAGGCCAGACCCATGGCCAGAAAAAACTGCCAGTCGATGGCCACCAGAGAGGTCACATAGCGCACCACGGCCACCGTCTGCCCGTGGTAGACGATGGGGGCGGAGGCGGCCACCACCCGCTCGCCGGTGTGGGGGTCGGTCCCCTTCCAAGCCACGGCCTCCTGATAGTTCAGCGCGCTCTGAATGTCCTGGGTCCCCGGCGTGGTCCCGGCAGCCAGGTCATTGCTGGAGTACTGCACCGCCCCGGTGACGTCCAGAAACTGAAGCTCCAGCTTGGTCTTGTCCTCAAACTTCTGCACCGCGTTCTGTGCGTTGGTCCAGTACTGGCTGCGGGTGAAGGAGGCAAAGCCCCCCGCGTCATCCGCCGCCCGCCGTTTCAGGTCGTTCATCGTGCTGGAGTAGTAGTAGCTCCACATGGCGGTGGAAAAGGTCCCCAGCGCCAGGGCCAGCACCAGCAGCACCACGCCCACGCTGTTGATGAGCCAGCGGCGGCGGATGCCCCGGATCTTCACTTTATCGGTCACAACGGCCTTTTTCGCCATTTGAGCACCTCCTCTCCCAGGTCACGGGGCATCATCCTGCCGTGGACTGGGCCTGTCTCAGCTGCCCCACTTATATCCGTAGCCCCACACCGTATTCACATACGCCGGCTTGGTGGGGTTGTGCCCCAGATGCGCAGCCTCCGGGGGCCCCGGCTTTTTTCATGCTCGGGCGGAATGGATCCGCCCTCCGCCAAGGTTTTGGCCTCGGGCCAAAACGCTTGTACGCGCTCACGCGCGCCCTGCTCCGCAGGGTGAGGACAACCCCACAGACTGCTCCTGTTTCAGCTTCCCCACTTATACCCATAGCCCCACACCGTATTTACATACGTCGGCTTGGTGGGATTGTCCTCGATCTTGATGCGCAGTCGGCGGATGTTCACATCCACAATCTTCAGCTCGCCAAAATAATCCTTGCCCCACACCGCGTCCAGGATCTCCTCCCGGGACAGGGCCTTTCCCGGGTTCTCCATAAACAGCTTGACAATCCCATACTCCACCTGGGTGAGCTTCACCCGCTGGCCGTTTTTCTCCAGGGTTCGGTTGCGGGTATTCAGGCGGAAGGGCGCCTCTACGATCTCATCCGGGGAGGCCGCCTCCTCCCCGCCGCCGGTGCGGCGGAACAGGGCGTCCACCCGGGCGGTCAGCTCTGCGGGGGAGAAGGGCTTGGTCACATAGTCGTCCGCCCCGGTCATCAGGCCGGTGACCTTGTCCATCTCCTGGGTCCGGGCGGTGAGCATGATGATCCCGATCTTATTGTCCATGGCCCGGATCCGCCGGCAGACCTCAAAGCCGTCAATTCCCGGCAGCATGATGTCCAGCAGGGCCACCTTGATGCTGGGATTCGCCTTCAGGGCAGCCAGAGCCTCCTCGCCGGTCCCGGCCTCAATGGTCTCATACCCCGCGCGCTTCAGGTTGATGACCACGAAGCTGCGGATGTTCTCCTCATCTTCCAATACCAATACTTTTCTCATACCCGTCTCCTTGTTCCGCCGTCAATCGGACCAGCTGCTCTGGATCAGGTGGAAGGCAGTCTGAAGGTCCGCGTCGCTCATGCCAAGCTCCCAGCCGCTGTCATAGACGGCGGCCGCGTACACCGCTCCCTCCTCCTCCCGCAGGATAAAGCGGTTGGAGGCGTCCGCCCGGTCGAACTGGCTGGTGAACTTATAGATGACCAGGAAGGGCGTGGGCTCCTCTCCCTCCAGGTGGTAAAAGATCACGGAGCGCTGTCCGATCGAGTCCCGCCGCCGGAGGGTGATCTGATCCTTCCACTCCTCCGGCACGATCAGATACCAGCCATCGGCCACATTGTGATAGGTGGTGCACACCTTCGTCTTTTTTCCTGTACTGCTGTACTGGCTCCAATCGATCAGCCAGAAGTCAGAGGCCGACGTATCCCCTCCGCTGGGCAGCGGGACCGGGGTAGGCAGCTCCAGCACGCCGTCCCCATTGACGTCGGTGGGCTCCAGATCCACATAGCGGTCCAGCATCTCCCGGCTGACCCCGTTCTCATCCAGGCTCAGATTTTTCAGGTTCCCGTCCTGATAAGCCACCACATCCACCACATGGTGGCCGTCGGCCAGTTCACTTGAAACGTACAGCGCCCGGACCGGAACATCTCCGTCCTCCTTGAGGAAATTGGTCTCCACGCCGTTCTTCTCCACACTGGAGATTCCCATGGACAGCGGCGTGGAGGCCCGCACCATAAAGGAGCCGTCCCGCCAGCCGTACAGGTCCACCGCGCTGTTGGTCCCGGCCTTATCCACCCGGACCACCGCCAGCTCGGTCCTGGTATCCTGGTCCAGATCATACAGGGCGTAGTCGTCATATACTGTGGTCATCCATTCCGTGGCCCGCAGGGCCTCCCGGTCCGGGAGCCCCTGGGCGGTGGCGCTCCCTGCCGGAGCGCTGGCCGCGTACTGAAGACTGCGCACCATCGCCTCCTCCAGGGAATAGGTCCCCAGCAGATAGACGCCGGTGCTCATCTGCCAGCTGACCACCACTTCCTTGCAGCCGCTTCCATTGAGGTCCACATAGTCCACCCGGTAGATGGCGGTCCCGTTTCCCTCCACCATCGCGCTGACGGTATAGGTGTCCTCCGCCGTCCGGGTAAAAAAGTAGATTTTCAGGGGCTTTTCTGCCTCAGACACCCGGAAAAAGGTCACGGCCGTCTCCCGCTCCCCGTCCCGGTCCAGATCCTGGAGCTGGATCAGGGCAGTGTTGTCCCCGCTCATCACAGAGACGTCCTCCACCTCCACCCCGTACTCCTGGGCCAGGGCGTCCTTCACGTTCCGGATAGTCTGGGTCAGACTGAGGTAGTCCGCCGACTGCTCCGGGCTCTGATAGAGATCCTCCGGCTCCCGAAAGAAGCAGCCGGACAGGGTCAGCAGAAGCAGCAGCAGGAGCGCCCCGCTCTGCCAGTATTTTTTCACGCCGCCCCCTCCTTTCCCAACAAGGGTCAAACAGGATCCATCTTCCGCCCCTCCGGCGCTGAGGACCCGGTCACGCATAGACAAGGGTATCATACCATAAAGATGTGGTAAAAGCAAAAAAATCTGAAGCTTATTTTCAAAAAACATGGGCCGCGGCCTGTCCGGATTCGGACAGGCCGCGGCCCAGCGCCAGAGACGCCGGCATCTCTTTTACGAGGACTGGGGCAGGGTGACGACCGCCTTGAACAGGTCCCCGTCCACCGCCAGCTCAAAGGTCCCGCCCTGAAGCTCTGTCAGGCTTCTGGCAATGGACAGTCCCAGCCCGGAGCCCTCGGTGCTTCGGGACTCCTCCCCCCGGACAAAGCGCTCCATCAGCCGCTCCGGCGGCACATTCAGCGCCTCCCGGGAGATATTTTTCACCGACAGGCTCACGCTCCCCTTGCCCCGGACCAGTTCAATATAGACCCGGGTGCCCTCCAGGGCATATTTTGCACAGTTGGACAGCAGGTTGTCGATGACCCGCCACAGGTGCCGGCCGTCGGCGTAGACATAACTCTCCCCCTCCGGCACGGTGCGCACCACGGCCAGCTGCTTCTCTTCCAGCTTCTCCTCGTACTCCCCCAGCGCCTGGTCCAGCAGCTGGGCCATCCCGATCTTTTCCCGGTTCACCGCCAGCACCCCTGTGGACGCCTTGCTGGCCTCCACCAGGTCCTCGGTCAGCTTTTTCAGGCGCATGGATTTCCGGTCCAGCACCTCAATATAGGTCTGCGCCCTGGGGTCGGTCTGATCGGTGGTTTTCAGAAGGTTGACATAATTGATGATGGAGGTCAGGGGGGTTTTCAGGTCGTGGGATACGTTGGTGATCAGCTCCGCCTTGAAGCGCTCGCTCTTCATCTGTTCGTTCACTGCGGTGGTCAGTCCGCCGGAGATGTTGTTCAGCGCCTCAGCGTGTCCCTTCAGATCCGCCGGAAGGTGGGCCGTCTCGATCTGGTGGTTCAGATTTCCGGCGGCAATGATCTCCGTCCCCTTCCGCACCCGGCCGAAGCCGGCGGACCACCAGCACAGACCCATCAGCACCGTCAGATTGACCACCGCTCCGGGCAGGGGATACCAATAGCGAAGCGGCCAGAGATGGTCCGCGGCAAAAATAGCCGCCAGATACAGCAGAAAGCACAGCAGTGTTTTCCAAGTCAGGGGCAGCTCCCGGATAAACACGGAAAGCCGCCTCCACAGAAAGCTCACCACCCTGCACAGCAGGGTGGTCCGGGCCAGCGCCCGGAGCCTCAGCCGGACCGTGACCGTCCGGAGCAGCATGGCCGCCAGCAGCACCCAGGCTGTGATGGCCGCGGTCCCGGCGATGCACAGTGTGTCCAGCTGCCCGCTGTCCGCCCGGTACACCGCCCAGATCCAATTGCTCTCATACTCGGTCAGCAGCACCAGGAGAAGCACCGTCCCGCCCGCAAGCAGCAGGGCCCACGCCTCGGTATAGATCCGCTCCGGCCAGGGCAGGACGGCCTCCTCCCCCTCCGGCCCGCGCCCGGAGGCCCACAGCAGGACGATTAGCAGCCCGGCCGACGCCGCGGCAAGGGCCAGCGCAAGGGTCAGATAGAAGGCAAAATTCATCTGCGCCCGCGTAAACTCCTGCTCCAGGCGGAAAAACTCGTCCTGCGCCTCCATCCGCTCCGGCGTGAGCACCCCACAGCGGAGCACAACACTCTCCTCCGCGGCCTTGGCGGAGGGCGCGCTGTAAATCATGGCGTCATCCGTCTCCACCACAAAAAATTCCGGGATCATCTCAGACTCCAGCGCCGTCTGGCCCACGCCGGAGGTGTTGACGCGCAGATAATAGACCTGCGACACCAGCTCCTCCAGGTCGGGCGCGTCCTCCGGCAGGTTGCCCGGCAGGACGCGGCTCCCATCCGCGCTCAGGATCTGATAGCGGAAGCTGGTCTGCTCCGGACTCAGCTGCTCCTCCAGATAGCGCAGGCGCTCCTGATAGGTCTGCCGCTCCACATAATCCAGCGTGTCATCCTTCAGCTGGATCTGACAGGACAGCAGTTCCAGCACCTGCTCCTCCCGTTCCTCCAGCATCTGGATAAACGCCCCGGTCTCCTGGGCGCTCTCCGCCCCCAGAAGCGGCATGCTCCGCGCGCACTGGAGGCCGAAAAAGACCGCTCCGCCGGCCATAGCCAGAAACAAAAGCCACGCCGCTGCCCGGATGGGCATGCTGTTCCGCAGCCTTCTCACTCAGATCCCCCCCTTGTCCATCTTATAGCCCAGTCCCCACACCACCTTCAGATACCGGGGATCCGCGGGGTCGATCTCGATCTTTTCCCGCAGGTGGCGGATATGGACGGCCACCGTGTTTTCCGAGCCGTAGGCCGGGTCGTTCCAGACCTGCTCATAGATCTGGGCGGAGGAAAACACCTGTCCCGGATGGGTCATCAGCAGGCGCAGGATGTTATACTCGATGGGGGTCAGGGCCACCGGCTCTCCGTCCACCGTCACCTGCTTGGCCCCGTCATCCATAGCGATGGGGCCGACGGTCAGCAGGCCGGGGCCCTTCTCCGCCCCGCCCAGGGAGGTGTACCGCCGCAGCTGGCTCTTCACCCGGGCGATCACCTCCAGGGGGTTGAAGGGCTTGGTGATATAGTCATCCGCGCCGATGTTCAGCCCCAGGATCTTGTCCGCGTCCTCGCTCTTGGCGGTGAGGAGGATGATGGGGATATTGCTCCCCTCCCGCAGCCGGGCGGTGGCACGGATCCCGTCCAGCTCGGGCATCATAATGTCCATCAGGATCAGGTGGACCTCATTCCGCTCCACCGCCTGGATGGCCTCCAAGCCGTTGTATGCCCTCAGCGTGCGGTAGCCCTCGCTGGTGAGGTAGATGTCCAGCGCGGATACGATGTCCCTGTCATCGTCACAGATCAGGATGGTGTGCATAGTCTCTTATCCCCTCTCCTCATTCGGATCTTCTTTTGTTTCTAGCATAGCACAGACTCTTTAAGATGCAAGGGCCAAAATCTTAAGAACTTCTGAATTTTCCCTCGGGTCACCCGGTCCGGACACGTTCCTCCGGCCATCAAAAACGGACGGCCTTCGCCGTCCGTTTTTGATTGAGACCCCGCGCGGGCCGCGGATCAGTCCTTTTTCTGTTCCGCCTTCTCCTGGATCCCCTTGGGGGCGACCATGATCCGGAGATGGGAGCCCTCGCCGCACTTGCCCTTCTCGTCGTTCACCTCAATGTCGAACCACATCTTCCGCCGCTCGATGGAGCGCAGGCGGGCGGTGGCGCTCACCTTCATCCCCACGGGGGTGGGAGCCAGATGGCGGCAGTGGATCTCCGCCCCCACGGTGGTCATCCCATCGTCCAGATAGGCTTTCGCCAGCTCCAGGGCCGCAGCCTCCATCAGCGCCACCATGTTGGGGGTGGACAGGATCTTGGAGCCCGCGCTCCCAATGCGCTTGGCTGTCATCTCATCGGTGACCTCCCAGGTCAGCGTGTATTCCGTTGGTTTTTCCATCACAGCAGTTCTCCCTTCCGGTCCTGTGCGGACCCTTCTATTCTCCAGTGTACCACACACCGCCGCGCGCTGTAAAGCGGGAAGGCCCCTCTCTCCCCGATATTTTTGTGAGATCTGTCATATTTTATCTTTCAAATCGCCGCCCGCTATGCTATAATGCTCTCATCAAGCATAGGGAGGGAGCGCTGTGCACACACAGCTGAAAGCGGACCTGATGCTGGTCCTGGTCACCTTCTTCTGGGGGATCTCCTATCTCCTCACCGATCTGGCCCTGACGGAGGTGGGAGTATTCAGCCTCAACGCCATCCGGTTCCTGCTGGCCTTCGCGGTGGGCGGCCTGTGCTTCCTTCCGCGGATGCGCCATCCCAGCGCCGCCACCCTCAAGACCGCTCTGGCCACCGGAGCGGCCCTCTTCTGCGTGTACACCGCCACCACCTTCGGAGTCAAGTACACCAGTCTGTCCAACGCCGGCTTTCTGTGCGCCCTGCCGGTGGTCTTTACCCCCCTGCTGGACTTTCTGTTCTTCCGCCGCAGGCCCTCCCGGAAGCTGGCCCTGGTGCTGGTCATGGCGGTGACGGGCATCGCCCTGCTCACTCTGTCTGACGACCTGCGCCCCGCCCTGGGGGACGTCCTGTGCATCCTGTGCGCCCTGTCCAACGCCGTCTATCTCATCATCACAGAGCGGGCGGTGGCCCGTCCGGAGATAGACGCCTTTCAGCTGGGAATCTATCAGCAGCTGGTCACCGGCCTGGGTATGCTGGTCCTCAGCGTCTTTCTGGAGGGACCCGACCTCCCCCGGACCCCCGCCGTCTGGGCCTCCGTCCTGGTGCTCTCCCTGTTCTGCACCGGGGCCGCCTTCCTGATCCAGTCGGTGGCCCTCCAGTACACCACCGCCTCCCATGTGGGGGTCATCTTCTGCCTGGAGCCGGTGTTCAACTCCATCTTCGCCTTCTTTGTGGCCCACGAGGTCCTCTCCCCCCGGGCTTACGCGGGCGCGGCCCTGTTGATGCTGGGTATTCTGGTGATGGAGGCGGATCTGTCCGCCCTGCTCCGCCCCCTCCGACGGAAAAGTTCCCGGTCCTGACTGGTCCCGACACAAAAACACGCGGGGCGCTGCCGTTGGCAGCGCCCCGCATCATTGTCTATGGACTTTGGATCAGCCCTTGCTCTTGATGTACGCGTCGATGGACTTGGCAGCGTGCTTGCCCGCGCCCATGGCCAGGATGACCGTGGCGGCTCCGGTGGCGGCATCGCCGCCGGCGAACACACCGGGCAGGCTGGTCTGACCGTTCTCGTCGGCGGCCACACAGCCCTTCCGGGTCTTTTCCAGGCCCTCGGTACCCTTGGTGCTCATGGGGTTGGGAGAGGTGCCCAGCGCCATGATGACCGCGTCGGCCTCCATCTTGAACTCGCTGCCCTCCATGGGGACAGGGCGGCGGCGGCCGGAGGCGTCAGGCTCGCCCAGTTCCATACGGATGCAGGTCATGGACTGGACATGGCCCTTCTCATCCCCCTCGATGGAAATGGGATTGGTGAGCAGGTCGAAAATGATGCCCTCCTCCTTGGCGTGGTGGACCTCCTCGGCGCGGGCGGGGAGCTCCGCCTCGGAGCGGCGGTAGACGATGTGGACCTCAGCCCCCAGGCGCTTGGCGCACCGGGCGGCGTCCATAGCCACGTTGCCGCCGCCCACCACGGCCACCTTCTTGTTGTGGAGGATGGGGGTCTCGGCGCCCTCCTGATAGGCCTTCATCAGGTTGATGCGGGTGAGGTACTCATTGGCGGAGTAGACGCCCACCAGTCCCTCGCCGGGGATCTTCATAAACATGGGCAGGCCGGCTCCGGAGGCGACGAACACCGCCTCATAGCCACGCTCAAACAGCTCGGGGATGGTGAGGACCTTGCCGATGACCATGTTCAGCTCGATGTCCACCCCCATCTTCTCCAGGTTGGACACCTCCCGGGCCACGATGGCCTTGGGCAGGCGGAACTCCGGGATGCCGTAGGTCAGCACGCCGCCGGCGGTGTGGAACGCCTCAAACACCGTGACGTCATAGCCCATGCGGGCCAGCTCCCCGGCGCAGGTCAGGCCGGCAGGGCCGGAGCCGATGACCGCCGTCTTGTGGCCGTTCTTGGGGGCGGTGGCCACATTGGCAATGCCCTGCTGGGCCGCCCAGTCGGCCACGAAGCGCTCCACCCGGCCGATGGCCACGGGCTCGCCCTTCACGCCCCGGACGCACTTGCCCTCACACTGGTTCTCCTGGGGGCATACGCGGCCGGAAATGGCAGGCAGGGCATTGGCGTTGGACAGGATCTCATAGGCGGCGGCGATGTCGCCCTCCGCCACCTTGGCCAGGAAGTCAGGGATGGGGATGCCCACGGGGCAGCCGCTGACGCAGGCGGGGTTTTTACAGTGGATGCACCGCTGGGCCTCGTTCATGGCCTGCTCCAGGGTATAGCCCTGGGCCACCTCCAGGAAGTTGGCGTTGCGGACCTGGGGATCCTGCTCCGGCATGGGAGTCTTCGTCATCTGCATATTAGCCATTGAGGGCACCTCCTCCCAGGCGGCAGAGATGGTCTCTCTTCCGCTCTGCTTCAAATTCGCGGTAGGTGGCGTTGCGGGCGATCACCTCGTCGAAGTCCACCTGGTGGCCATCAAAGTCCGGGCCGTCCACACAGGCGAACTTCACCTCGCCGCCCACAGTGAGGCGGCAGCCGCCGCACATCCCGGTGCCGTCGATCATAATGGGGTTCATGCTGACCGTGGTGGGGATACCGTATTTCTCCGTCAGCTTGCAGGCAAACTTCATCATCATCAGAGGGCCGATGGCAAAGACGTGGTCGAACTTGACCCCGCTCTGAATGAGCTCCTCCAGCTTGCCGGTGACGAAGCCGTGATAGCCATAGGTGCCGTCATCGGTGCAGATATGAAGGTCGGTGCAGGCGTGGGACATCTCCTCCTCCAGGATGACAATGTCCTTCGTCTTAAAGCCGCCGATCAGGTCCACCTGATTGCCCGCCTCGTGCAGGGCGCGGGCCACCGGCAGCGCAATGGCGCAGCCCAGGCCGCCGCCCAGGACGGCCACCCGGCCCAGGTCCTCCACATGGGTGGGCTCGCCCAGGGGGCCCACAAAGTCGTGCAGGCAGTCGCCCTCGTTCAGCTGATCCAGGGCCAGGGTCGTGCCGCCCACCTTCTGGAAGATGACGGTGATGGTCCCGTTCTCCTGGTCCGCACTGGAGATGGTCAGCGGGATGCGCTCTCCATTCTCGTCCACGCGCAGGATGATGAACTGTCCGGCCTTCGCCTTGGCAGCTACCAGGGGCGCATGGACGGAGATCTGGCTGATCTCCGGCGTGAGCACCTTCTTCTTCACAATTTGATACTGCTGTTTCACGGTTTCTCCTCCTCGAATCGCATTCAGCCGGCTGCGGCCTTGTGGGCTGCGGCCGGCCCCCTGCGTTCAAATATCAAACGCGCGGCCCCGCCGCGCAGGGACAACAAATTCAGAACAGCCTGCGGCGGCGGTATCCGCCTCCCCGGCGGCCTCTCCGCCGGGCCTGGAGGGCCCAGCGCGCCAAAAGCACCGCCGCCGCCGCGGCCAGCGCCAGAAGGACCAGCGCGGAAACGCCGATCCAGTTCAGATGTCCCAGCAGCTGCCCGGGGCTCCAGCTGTGACTCACCTGCTTGCGTCCGTCCCCGCCGGACAGGGCGTAGGCGTTGGGGACCCCTTTCTCTCCAAAGGAGCGGAGGTAGGCCGCCAGGGCGTACCACTCCTTGATCTCATTTCCGTTCCGGTCCCGGAGGATACGCTGGAAAAAATCCGTCACTGGCTCCCCGCGCTCGTCCTTGGGCACGATGGACAGCAGGCCGAAGGAGCGGTCCTTCACGGTATCCAGCATTTGGGCGGAATACATTCCGGTGACCACCCGGTAGAGCCGGTCGTCCTCCAGATCATTTTTCCATATCTCTGTCTCGGTGTGTTTTTCCGACAGAACGGTCGTTTTTTCTCCTGTGAGCCACACGCCGGTCACCCGATTGAAGGGGAGGCGGTGGGTATTGAAGGAGTAAGACATTCCAGCCGTATACAGCTGGGCCGCCGGCATGAGGGGCGTCACCGAGGCGTCCACCTCAGCCACCGCCCGCAGCTCCTTTCCGGTGAGATAGCAGGACACCAGGGGGAACCCGGCGCTCCCGTCCTCCCCCACCCCCATGGACAGCACATCAAAGGCCATGGAGGCGGTGAGCTCTCCGGCGTACAGCGGCGCACGGAGCACGCCGTCCGCGGTCACCGCCACGGTAGGTGTCTCAGGCTCCAGGCCCACCAGCTGCTCCGCGGCCCACAGATAGGCGTCCGCCGTCAGCTCCCCCAGGGCGCTGCCCGCCTGGACCCCGGGCTCCGGGGTGGGCAGGTCAAAGCTCAGCCGGGTGAGCCGCTGGTCATAGGTCAGCCCGTAGGGGGCCAGATAGCCGCTGCTCACCTGCCCCTTCCACCCCTCGATCAGGGCGGCGGTCTCCGGGTCGCTCTCCCAGGTCCCATCAATGGGGATCAGGCGGTAATCCGTCAGGGTCTTCTCCCCCGCCTCATTCCAGGACAGGGTGATGGACCCCAGGTTCTTTCCGTACTCCCCGGCGGAGACGATATAGGTCTCTCCGGCCAGGATGGGCTCCTCCAGCGCGGTATGGGTGTGTCCGGAGACGATCAGGTCGATCCCCTCCACCGCCCGGGCCAGCTCCTCATCCTCCGAGGGGCCGTCGGCGCTGGTCCCGCCGTGGGACAGGCAGATGATGACCTCAGCCCCCTGCTCCTCCAGCCGCTCCACACACCGGCGGGCGGCCCGAACCGGGGCCTCCAGGGCAAAGCCGGAGGTGGGGGCGCAGGCGTGGGCGTCCCGGCCCATCAGGCCGAAGATACCATAGGTCACGCCGCCCCGCTCCAGAAGCATGGACTCCTCCACACCGTATGCGGCCATGGCCCGCTGGAGGTCCAGCCGGTCCGGGCTGTCCTCCTCAGGCCGGTAGTTGGCCAGCAGCAGGGCCGGGGTCTTCTCTCCGCTCCGGCGGGCGGCGGTGAGCATCTCGCCAAACCCCGGACCGGTGTAGTCAAATTCATGGTTGCCCACCGTCACAGCGTCATATCCCATGGCGCCCATGGTGCGCAGCTCCGCCGCCTGTGTGGGATACAGCGTCTGGATCAGGGAGCCCACAGAGAAGTCCCCGCCGTCCACAGTCAGCGCCCCCGGATGGGCGGACCGCTCCTCCTTCAGTGCGGAGGCCAGCCGGGCATAACCTCCCGCCGTCCCTCCGGCCCCGTCCTTCCTGGGCAGAAAGCTGGAGTGCAGGTCATGGGTAAACAAAATGGTGGCGGAGCCCGCCTCTCCTTCCGCCGCCCACGCTCCGGGCAGCAGAACACAGCACAGCAACGCCGCCGCGGCCATCAGCCTGATCCAGCGTCTCAACCGATCCACCATGCTCCCTCCCCGTTTTATCTTGATCTGACAGCCCCTATTCTGCCACAAAATCCTGCATTTCGCAAGAGGGATTTCACGCTTCCCTTCCGGTCTCTTTCAGTCTGTATCCAGTATAGTGTAAAAGTTTCCAATATCATATTCTTGAAAATTTCGACTGTTTTCCCTATGATTTTCTCATGGCGCATAGACAAGACGATCCGTATGCGCTTTTCTGTATTCCATCCAAACTCCTCGGAAAGTGAGATGATCCCGCAATGCCGTTGGAATCCACAGACTCTCTCAACCAAAATCTCGCCCGGAACCTCCGCCTGGTCTATCAGGCCAGGCGCACCACACTGGTGGAATTCTCCCGTGAGCTCGGGATCGGGCACTCCACCTTGAGGAACATCCTGCACGGTCAGGGCAATTCCACTCTGAGTACTGTGGAGCAGATCGCACAAAGCCTGGGCGTCGCGCCTCAGGTCCTGCTGACCGGCCAGCACACAGAGGACCGGCTGCTCTCCGCCCTTCTCCTCTTGGAGGCGGTGGACTGTCTTAAACCCCTTGATCCCGGACAGCAGAAGCAGGCGTCCATCCTGCTGTCCCAGCTGCTGGAGCTTCTCCCCCCGTCCCGCCTCCGGTTCAGCGAATGATGTCCCACTGGACCGGCTGGTAAAACAGCCTGCGGACCTCCTCCGGATCCCGGGTCTGCCCCAGGATCCACATCAGCTTGGTGGCCGCCGCCTCCAGCGTCATGCTGTACGCCTCCATCAGCTGGTATTTCTCCTTCACCTGATAGCCCACCTGATAGACCGCCATATCGCTGCCCTCATAGGGCACCTGGGTCATCATCACGATGGTCTTTCCCGCCCTCAGCCAGTCCTCCATGGCCCGCGCGAAGGGGCCGCTGCTCCCGCCGGGCACACCGCCCACTCCGAAGTTCTGAAGGATCACCGCCTGATAGCTGTCCCGCAGGGCGGAGAGGGCGTCCGCCCCCATCCCCGGGATCAGGGTGAGCAGCAGCACCCGCTCCTCCAGACAGTGGAAAAACTCCGGGCCGTCCGTGTGGTCCAGCTCAGCCAGATAGCGGATCAGCCGCCCGTCCCGGATGATGGCCAGCTCCGGATAGTCCACGCTGGAAAAGGCGTTAAAGCTCTTGGTCCGCTCCTTCCTGGCCCGGGTGCCGGAGATCACCTTGCCGTCAAAGACCAGGCTCACCCCCCGGGAGCCCTCCGCCGCCGCGTACAGAAAGGCGTTGTACAGGTTCATCCGGGCGTCTGTGTCCTCCATGCAGATGGACCGCTGTGAGCCGGTGAGCACGATGGGCTTTGGAGAGCGCTGGATCAGGTAGGAGAGGGCCGCCGCCGTATAGGCCATGGTGTCCGTACCGTGGGTCACCACAAAACCGTCATAGTCCCAGTACCGGGCCTCGATGGCCCGGGCGATGCTCAGCCAGTGGGAGGGGCCCACGTTGGTGCTGTCCAGATTCATCAGCTGGACGGTCTCCACCCGGCACAGCCCCCCCGATCCCCGGTACATAGCCCAGCAACTCCTCCGAGGTAATGGCCGGGGCCAGGCCCTGGCCGCTCTCCCGGGAGGCAATGGTCCCGCCGGTAGCCAGCATCAGGATGCGTTTTTTCATTTTTCCGCTCCTTTCCTTTCCAAAAAAGGCTGCCGGGACCGTCTGCGTGCGGTCCCGGCAGCCTTTGCGCCATGTTGCCTTACAGGAATACCTCCACGGGCCGGCGCTCCGAGAACTTCTCCGTCAGCCGGGCGGCGATGGCCGCCGAGTTATAGCCCAGCGCCCCTACCGGGCACCGGGACACACAGGCCATACAGCTGATGCACTTCTCCATATCCCACAGCAGGGTCTTGGGATCCATGGCCCCGGTGGGACACACCTGGGCGCAGAAGCCGCAGCCCAGGCAGGTGTCCCAATCCCGGTCCTTCTTCACCGGAACGGCGGGGTGGGCGGGCGGCTCCGGGTCTCCGGGCACCTCCACGCTGCCCGCCGCGCCGGAGGCCAGCCTGTCCTTCACGTCCTGGGCAAAGCGGCCCAGGACCTCCATGTCCTCGCCATCCGGGCGTCCCACACCCAGGGTCGGGGCAAAGATATGGGGCGTGACCACCGCGGCCGCCCCCACACAGCGGAAGCCCCGGGCCTCCATCAGCCGCTTCATCTGGGCCAGGGCGTTGTCATAGTGCCGGTTGCCGTAGGTGGACAGAAGGACGCAGGGGGTGTTGTCTCCCTTCAGGCCGTCCAGCAGACCGGGCACCGCCGGGATCTGTCCGGCGTACACCGGCAGGGCCAGGACCAGCAGTTCCTCCGGGCCGAAGGTTTTCTCCTTCTTGTCCGGACCGGTGAGCGGGAAAGATTCACTCTCCCCTCCCAGCAGGCCGCATACGGCCTCCAGGGCGCGCTTGGTACCCCCCGTGGGGCTGAAATAGGCTCCAAATGTGTGTGTCATAAAATTTACCCCTTTCCTCACAAATGATAAGTGAACAGATCAGACCAAATCACTTGACAAAGCCGTCAAAAAATGTTAAATATAGCCATAAGCTGATAGGGGGTGCCTCATGTATTATTTTATGAACTTTTTGACCATGCTCTCCTATATCCTGCCGGTCCTTGAGACAGCATTCTATATCCTGGGCATTGTCGCGCTGTACAAGTACATCAAAAATCACTGAGAGGATCTCTTTGCAGGAAATCCGATCATTTTAAGGCAGAGAGAGGGGGCCGTTCCAGCCCCCTCTCTCTGCCTTCGCTGTGTGGTCACAGGCATTGGAGATACTTGCCGTACAGCGTCATGCTCAGTTCGTCTCCGATCTTGTGGACCTGCTCCGCGGTGACCCAGCCCTCCCGGAGCCCCAGTTCCTCCAGACAGCCCACATACCGGCCCGTCTGATCCTGGATCTGCTTGATGGTCTGTCCCGCAATGAGCAGGCTGTCCGCCGTTCCTGCATCCAGCCAGGTGAAGTCCCGCTCCAGCGGGACCACCCGGAGCTGTCCCCGGCGCAGGTACTCCAGATTCACGTCGGTGATCTCCAGCTCTCCCCGGGCGGAGGGCTTCAGATTGCCGGCGATCTCCATGACCTGGTGGTCATAAAAATACAGGCCGGGAATGATATAGTTGGACTTGGGATGGCGGGGCTTCTCCTCGATGGAGATGGCCCGTCCGTCCGCGCCGAACTCCACCACGCCGAAGGGGCGGGGGTCCTCCACCCAATAGCCGAATACCGTGGCCCCGGAACAGTTGGCCGCCGCGGCCTTCAGAGTCTCGCCCAGGGAGGGGGCATAGAAAATGTTGTCCCCCAGCACCAGGCAGACCCGGTCCTCCCCCACGAACTCCCGTCCGATCAGCAGGGCGTCCGCAATGCCCCGGGCCACCGGCTGCTCGGCGAAGGTAATCTTCAGCCCGTACTGGGCTCCGTCCCCCAGCAGGGCCCGGAAGGTGCCGGTCTCTCCCGGCGGGACGATCACCATGATGTCCGAGATCCCGGCCTGCATCAGGATGGCGATGGGATAATAGATCAACGGCTTGTCATATACCGGCAGCAGCGGCTTGCTCACCGGCTTGGTCATGGGGTAGAGTCGCGTCCCCTTCCCCGCGGCTAATACGATACCTTTCACAGCGTCCTCCTGTGTCTCATCTGTTGTTGGGGCCCGCCTCCGCGGGGCCCGGAATATCAAAACTCATGCGGCGCTCCCGCGCCTGGGTTTGTCTCAGTGTATCATGTTCCACAGGGCTTTTCAAGGGAGTAATGATGAAGAGTTTATGAATCCTGCGCTTTGGAAGCAGCGGCCGTTCACAGCTCCAGGCCAGTCCCTGTGGCAAAGAACCACAGGATCCGGTGGGCCACCCTCCGTCCGGTGATCCGCTCCAGCGCCCGGCTGTACGCCTCCAGCTGGGGGCGGTACTCCTCCCCCCGGGCCGCCTCGCCCCCCGGGCGGACGCGGTCGCTCTTGAAATCCAGCACCGTGATCCCCTCCGGCCCATCGAACCAGCAGTCCACCACGCCCTGGAGGAGCACCTCCTCCCCCTCCAGCCCATGCCCATAGCCGGCGGCGGGCGTCAGAATGGAGAATTTGAACTCCCGGTGCACCTCCCGGGCGGCCAACAGCTGCCGCCCCAGCTCCGAGGCAAAGAAGGCCGCCGGAACCTCCGGCGGGACCGCCTCCCCCTGCTGGCCCGTGAGGAAGCCCTCCGCCGTCAGGCGGCGCAGCTCCTCCCGGATCCCCTCCGGGCTGTGGTCCCCTTCCAGGGGGAGATACTGCATGGCCAGATGGAGGGCGGTCCCCCGCTGGGCGGCGGTCAGTCCCCGCTCCCGCACCATGAAGTCCGGCCGGTAAAGGCCCTCCGGCTCTCTCTTTTCCCGGCCGCCCCCCAGCTCCGCCCCCTCCTGGGCGGCCTCCTGATCCAGGACCCGGCCCTTCAGCTGGGTGGCGGTCAGCTTGGACGGCATGGAAACCGCCGCCTCATGGGGATAGGTCCAGGTCAGGGCGGCAGTCAGGTCCTCCGCCTCTCCGCGCTCCGGCTCCAGGTCCGCAAAGCGGCCGGGGCGCTCCTCCGCCCCCGCCTCCAGCGCATCCCCCTGCACCCAGCGGATGTCCCAGGCCGGACCCAGACCGGCCGCAATCTCTTCCGGTCCACCAGCCAGCGCCCGCAGCCCCTCCGCCTCCGGCCGGGTGAGGGCGTGGAGGAGCACCCAGGCCCCCACGCTCTGCTGCCGCTCCAGGGCGGCGGCCGGGACGGGGACGGCGGCCTCCTGGGCCAGCCGCTCCAGGGCCCGCACCCCCTCCGTCAGGGCCACGGACAGGATCAGCTTCTCCTGTGCCCGGGTCATGGCCACATAGAGCAGCCGCAGCTCCTCCGCCATCATCTCCCGCTCCAGCTGCCGGGACACCGCCCGCCGGGCCAGGGTGGGGTACTCCACCATCCGCTCCCGGTCCAGCCCCTTGGGCCCCACCCCCAGGACAGGGTGGAAGAGCACCGGGCGCATCAGATCCTCCCGGTTCAGCCGCCGGGACAGGCCGCACACCAGCACCACTGGCTTTTCCAGCCCCTTGGAGCGGTGGATGGACAGGATGGAGACCCCCTCCCCCTCCCGTCCGGAGCCGGAGGAGGGCAGCTTGGCCCCCGTCTGCCGCAGCCGCTCCAGACGGAGCAGGAACTGAAAGAGAGAGCGGCAGCCGCTGTCCTCCAGCTGCCCTGCCAGGGCGTACAGGGCCAGCAGGTTGTCCTGCCGCTCCTGCCCACCGGGCATGGCCCCGAACAGGCCCAGCAGATTGGTCTGTTCGTAGATGTGCCAGATCAGCTGCCGGCAGGTGCGCTCACCCGCGCCAAAGCGCAGCTCCTCCAGCTGGGTCAGGAAGTCCCGGCACGCCTGATCGCCCCGCCCGGCCGCTTCGGTCACCGCGGTATAGAAGTCCCCTTTGGCCCCCGCCCGAAGGAAGGCCAGCTTATCCCCGTCAAAGCCAAACACCGGGGAGCGCAGAGCGGCAATCAGGGGCACATCCTGCCTGGGGTTGTCCACGATCTGGAGCAGCGCCAGAGCCACATTCACCTCTGTGGTGTCAAAGAGGTCCCCACCGCCGTCGGCGGACCAGGGGATGCCCTCCTCGCTCAGCGCCCGGAGATAGTGGTGCAGCACCACGCCTGGGCTGCGCAGCAGGATCATCACATCAGAGGGGCGCAGAGGCCGCGTCCCCTCCCCGTCCTTCACCATCAGGGGCCGGTCCAGAAGCGCCCGGATCCGCCGGGCGGCCCACCGGGCCTCCAGGCGGTTCTTGTCCTCCCGCTCCCCCTCCTCCTGCTCCCCCAGCAGGGACAGGTCCAGCACGTCCAGCTCCAGGGCGTCATCCTCCCCCGGCGGGAAGGCCGCCCCGGGGACCAGAGCCTGGTCATCGGTGTAGTCCACCTCGCCGAAGTCCCGGGACATCACCGCCCGGAACAGGTCGTTGCAGCCCTCCAGCACCCGGGGGCGGGAGCGGAAGTTCCGGGAGAGCACACGGCGGCGGGGTTCCCCGGCTCCGGCCTCCTCCCCGTCCCGGAAGCGGCGGTATTTCTCCAGGAAAATGGTGGGGTCAGCCAGACGGAAGCGGTAGATGGACTGTTTCACATCCCCCACCTGAAAGAGCGTGCGCCCCCCGTCCGAGACAGCGGTAAAAATGGCGTTCTGCACCTGGTTGGTGTCCTGATACTCGTCCACCATCACCTCGGCAAAGCGGGCCGACCAGCTGGATGCCAGGGGGGTGGGCTGCCCGCTCTCTGGGTCCAGCAGCAGCCGCACCGCAAAATGCTCCAGGTCAGAGAAGTCCAGCACCCCCCGGCGCGCCTTCTCCTTCTGATACGCCTCCTGGAACCGGGCCACCAGCTCCATCAGGCCCCGCACCGCCGGACGGGCCTCCGCCAGGTCGGCCAGCAGCTGGCCGCTGTCCCCGTCGAACCGCTCCCCCAGGCGGGTCAGCTGCTCCTTCACCCCGTCCCGTAGGGCCTTCACCCGCTCCACGGCCCTCTGGGCCCGGGCCTCCTCCATGGGGCTGAGCTCCCCGGTCCGCTTCCGCTTCCGGCCCACCGCCGGGAAGGAGACGGGCAGGCGGGCGCACACCTGGTCCCAGCTGTGCCGGTCCGCCGCGGCGCACAGGGCCTCCGTCTGCTCCAGCGTGGTCTGGAGGGAGGGGGCATAGTTCTGCTCCAGCAGCTCGTCCCCGCCGCACAGCTCCACCGCCTGTTTCAGGCGGCGGACGCAGTCCCGCCCCAGCCGGGCGGCGTCCTCCAGCAGCAGCGCCCCCCAGGCGGTCTGGCCCACATCGGTGATCCCGTCCAGCTCCCACGCCGCCTTCTGCTCCTCCAGCCAGCGCAGGGGCTCCGGGTGGCTCTGGATCCGCCCGAACACATCCAGCACGATCTGGGCCAGGCGGCTGTCATCCCGTCCGGCGGAGAGGGTATCCACCAGCAGGGCGAAGTCCCCCTCCGGATCGATGTCCCGGTACTGCTCCTCCAGCACGTCCTCCAGCACCTGGGCCATCATCACATGGCCCTCCCCCTCGTCGCACAGGCGGAAGTCCGGGTCCAGATCCAGCAGGTGCCCGCTCTCCCGGAGGAGGGCGGCGCAGAAGGCGTGGATGGTGGAGATCTGAGCCTGATAGACCAGGGCGGTCTGCCGGCGGAGGTGCCGGTCGTTGGGAGCCTCCGCCAGCCGGGCGGACAGTTCCTGGGCGATGCGGGCCCGCAGCTCCCCTGCGGCCGCCTTGGTGTAGGTGATGACCAGGAACTGGTCCAGATCCATCCCCTCCCGGGTCACCCGGTCCATGAGCCGCTCCACCAGCACCCGGGTCTTGCCCGAGCCCGCGGCGGCGGAGACCAGCAGTTCCCCGCCCCGGTCGTCCACGATCCGCTTTTGTTCCTCTGTCAGGGGAAAGGCCATGGGCTCCCCCTCCTTTCATCATATCAAGCTTTGCTCCGCCGGACGGTGACCGTCCCATGCAGGTCGGTCCGGTACACCTCCGCCCCGGCCGCCAGCAGGCGCTCCACCGTCCCGGGGTCCGGATGTCCGTAGCCGTTGTGCCTTCCCACGGAGATCAGGGCGATCTCCGGGCGGATCTGCTCCAGTAGCTCCCGCCCTGTGGAATACCGGGAGCCGTGATGGCCCACCGCCAGCACCTCCACCCGGGGCAGGTCCATGCGGGCCAGCAGGGCCCGCTCCACATCCATCCCCATATCGCCGGTGATCAGCGTGTCAAACTCCCCCTGGGACACCAGGACGCTCAGCCCCTCCTCGTTGGTCTCCCCCGCGCCCAGCGGGGCAAACAGGCGGACTGTCCGCTCCCCGTCCAGTTCTAAGGCGGTATCGCTCCGGATGAAGCGCACCTCAGTGCCCGCGCACTCCGCCGCAGACAGAAGCTCCTGCCGGATGGGGCTCTCCCGGTCCACATCGGGGAGGGCCAGCAGCCCCACCTCCATCCGCTCCAGCAGGCGTGCCGCCCCGTTGGCGTGGTCGTTATGGAAGTGGGTCACCACCAGCAGATCCAGCCGCCGGACACCGAAATCCCCCAGATAGCCGGCCACAGTGTCCCCCGCGTTCTCATAGCCGCTCCCACCGCAGTCCACCAGGGTGAGGAAGCCCCCGCTGCGGATCAGAATGCTCTCCCCCTGGCCCACATCCAGGGCGGTGACCGACCCCGGCCCCCGCCAGAAGCTCCAGCTGCTGAGCAGAATGGCCAGACACAGGGTGGACACGCCGCAGCAGACCGGGACCGTCCACCGCTTTTTGCCCGGCAGAAGGAAGCCAGACAGGGCCAACAGATAGACCAGCACGATCCAGGCCCGGTAGTACACCGGCCCCATGGTCACCGAGGAGAAGGGAAATCCCGCCAGCCACTAAATCACTCCATCCAAATACCGGGCCAGCAGAGCCGCCGGGACCGCCCCCAGAGCGGCCAGCCGGGGCAGGAGCAGCCCAAGTGTTCCCAGGCACAGACCCGCGCCGAAGAGGAGGCCCACCGCCCACAGGGTCAGCAGGTTGGACAGTGGGGAGATCAGCGGGACCGCGTCAAAGTACAGGGCCACCAGGGGCGTTGTGAGCAGTGAGGCCCCCACAGTGGCCCCACAGGTGGAGGCTGTGAAATACAGGACCTGCCGCCCCGCGCGGGCAAGGAGTCCCTTCCCCGCACCCGGCTTGGGGAGCAGTGCCAGCAGGCCCCGCTGCACCTTGTCGGCGCACAGGAGGATGCCTGCCACTGCGGCAAAGGAGAGCTGGAGCCCGATATGGGCGGCGGAATAGGGATTCCACAGCAGCAGGAGGAGCAGCGCCGTCCCCAGCGCGGTACAGTCGTCCCGCTCCCGGCGGAGGAGGGGCGCCAGCTGAAGCAGAACGATCATAATGGCGGCCCGCACCACAGACGGGGTACACCCCGCCACCAGACAGAACAGGGCAGACACCGGGATGAGCACCAGGGCGGTGAGCCGCCGGCTCGCCCCCAGCAGAAGGGAGATGAGCCCCGCCAGAAAGGCCAGGTGCATCCCGGACACCGCCACCGTGTGGGTCAGGCCGGTACGCTGGAGGGAGGTGGTAAAGGGATCAGTGAGGCTGTCCCGGTTCCCTGTGACCAGCGCCTTCACCAGCGGGGCCGCGTCCCCGGGGAAGCTCCGGTCGATGCTGTCCTTCAGTTCCCTGGACCACAGGGCGGGCCTGTCCCGGAGCGGGACGGCCTCCGGCCGCTCCCAGCTCAGCAGGCCGTATCCCTGTGCTGTGAGAAGGATCCCCTTGGCGGTGTAGTAGGTGATCTCCTCCCCCGTCTGGCTCCGGTCGGCCAGCGTACAGTGGGCCACGGTCTCCACCCGGTCCCCGGGGCGCAGCTGAGCCGCCTGGCTGTCGGCAAACAGCAGGGTTGGCACCGCAGGCCCCTCCGTCTCCATCCGCACCAGCACAGACCAGCCATACTCACGCTCCTGGGGCCACTCCGCCACCGCCCCGGACAGGCGGACCGTCCGGTCATCCAGCGCCTGGGCGGGCCGCCAGAACAGGGCCGTATAGCCCGCCGTCCAGAGAAAGCCCGCCGCCAGGCCCATGGCTCCCCACCGCACCGCCAGCCTCGCTTTTTTGCTCCCAAGGGGAAGCCCGGTGAGCAGGGCAGCCGACAGGGCCAGCGCCCCCAGCAGCCACAGGGCTCCATCCAGGGGCAGGAGGGCGGCGCACAGGGCCGCCGCCCCAAAGGAAAAGGAGAAGATGGCCAGCCTGCGCACGGTCTCTCCCCCCTCTTCCGTCTATTCTGTTGTCTATTATAGCGGATTTTGGCGAAAAGCACAAGCCGGGACCGGCCCCCTTGGTCTGATGATTTTCAACCCTGTCAGTTTCACGATTCATTGAATCAAGCGGAAAACTGTGATATAGTGAATCAAAAGGATCCATTTTGAAGCTATGGAGGTGTTGTGTATGAAGAAGCGAATTGTATTTGTGATAAGTACTGTATGTGCTCTTTCGTTGGTGTGGTGCGGAATAAGAGCGACCCATCATGCAAATACGGAACATCCTTATACCGGAGCACCCAAAATTGTGTTAGACGGTCAAAACTATCTCGCCAAAGAATTGGACATCGTGAATGAACTTCCGGAAGGGTACTCTTACGCAGGTGAATTAACAGACCAGGAGAAAGAATTTGCCGATATAAACGGGAAAAAATATTACCTTCCGGATGGAGCGGAGTCTATCGAAGATTTCTATGTCTATCAGGAGTGCGGAACCCCAGTAAGTGAACATCTCGTAGACTCCGCGAAGCGACAATGGGCTTATGTGAAATGGAGTTTGGAACAATCATAGCCTTAAGCTTATCAAGCAGGGATCATCCCTTCATGTCCCGGCAGCTTTCATGGTCACGACCACCAACTCCGGCCCGTTCCACAGCCGGGGATAGGGGGTCCCGTTGCCCAGCCCCCTGCTGACCACCATCCGGGTCTCTCCCGCCCGGTACACCCCGGCGGTGTGTTTGGGAAACAGGCCCTCGTCCGGGGCGAACACCGGACCTGCAAGCGGCAGGCGCACCTGTCCCCCATGGGCGTGTCCGCAGAACACCACATCGGCGCCCCCCGCCCTGTATTCCTCCAGCAGGCTGGGCCGGTGGGACAGCAGTACGTTCAGCGCCCCCGCCCGGCACAAGGCCCGGATCCGCTCCGGCAGGGCCGCCCGGGCGTGTGCCCGTCCCAGAGGGTCGTGGGTCACATCCCACAGGCCCATCAGGTTGACCGCCTCCCCCCGGAAGTTCCGCAGGACCGCCCGGTCCTCCAGCACCTGCACGCCGGCCTCCTCCAGCCCGTCCCGCAGCTCCGGCCAGCAGGGGTTGTCCACCTCATGGTTGCCCGGGGCAAAAAAGGCCGGGGCGGTCTCCGCCGCCATCCGGGCCAAGGACAGCGCCCGGCTCAGGTCCCGGTCCTCCCGGTTGACCAGATCTCCGGTCATCACGATCAGATCCGGGGCCGCCTCCTCCAGGGCCGCCCGCAGCGGCCCCTCCAGATCTGCGCTGTGTACGTCGGAAATCTGGGCGATTTTCACTCCGTCCAGTCCCTCCAGCCCTGCGGGGAGGGGGACCTCATACCAGGCGGTGGTCAGCTCCCCCTGTACCGCCCAGGCACAGCCCCCCGCCGCCGCGGCCCCGGCGGCCAGCAGGAGGGCTGCCCGTTTCCAGACTTTTTCCCGTCCGCTTCTCATTTCAACCGTCCTCCTGGCGGGTCAGCAGCACTGCCGCCCCGTTCACCAGCACCGTGGTGACCAGCAGGAAGCCGGACACGGCGGCCACCGCCCCGGCGGTATCCATCCAGGCAGACCAATCGCCGATCTCCGCAAGATGCGCACTGTACCGGAGCTGAAACCACAGCGCTCCGCCGCAGCACAGTCCGCTCCCCCAGCAGCAGAGTCCAAGGTCTTTCCGGCGTCCTCTCATCCAGCGCTTCAGCCCCCAAACAGGAAGTCCCCAGCCCACTAAGCCCAGCAGAATACTGGCAAAATTCATCCAGCCCATACTACGTTCCTCCATATCATGCTTGTTCCTGCATTTCCGTCCATGTTACTTCTGCTGTTCCAGCTTCGCAATATCCTGCTGTTCCTATCTCGTCTCCCCGATCCAGTGGGGTATCCCCGCTCCAAACGGATTCTCTGCTCCGCAGGAGCGGACCAAAACCAATATAATACACATAGTACGGGTCCAGAAAGCTCTCATCCTCCTCCACCAGGGTCTGCCCCTGCACCTCCAGCACCCGCTCCGGCGTATGGCTGAACGCCAGCAGAAAGGGGCCGATGGTGACCGAATAGGTCAACAGCATCAGCAGGGCGATCCCCACCGCCGCCTCATGCCACAGGCGGCCCGCCCGCCTTTCCGCGCCGCAGTGGACCGTCAGAAATGCGCCCGCCATCCCCAGGACCAGGGCAGCCACACCGAAGGCGGTCCGGACCCAGCTCCGCCAGGCCAGCCCCATCATCTTCAGCAGAGCATCCCCGCCCCACCACAGCAGCAGCACGATCCCCAGGCCCGCGGCAGCATACAGCAGACGAGTTCTCCGTTTCCCCCGGCAGGTAAGCAGGCAGTTCAGCGCCTCCAGCCCCATCAGCACCACAGCGCCCAGGCCACCCAAGGTGCCCACGAACATCCATTCCAGCATCGCCTAGTTCGCCTCCGTCCAGACCAGGCGGTCCTCCTCCAGGGTAACAGTCACCTGGGCCTCCCCCAGCGTCCCCCGGCACCAGCCGATGGACCGCCCCTCCGGGTCAAAGGCCTCTACCGTCACCGGGCCGGGATGCTCCACCCAGAAGCCCAGGGTCTCCCCCCGCTCCAGCGGGCTGCCGTCCGCCAGAGACGCCCCCTGGCACTCTGACGCTCCGGAAAGCTGGACGCTGCTCACCGCCGCCCCGCTGTCATTCCGGAATACAAGGTCGGCCTCCTCCGTCACCAGGCCGTCCGGTGCAAAGCAGCCGGTCAGCAGAGCGGCCGCAGCTCCCAGTCCCAGAGCCATAGCCCTTCTGTTCCATTTCTTACGCACAGCGTTCCTGCTCCTTTCCGCTCCGGCGGTCAGTCCCACCACTCATAGATCACTTCGTTTCCCCGGACCAACAGGTTTTTGTACGGGTACACCTTCTCATGGAAGACACCCACATATTCTGCCACCGCCTTCTGTCCCTCCCACTGGGTCACACGGTCCCCCAGATCGGTCAGAAGCAGCTTCATCCCCGCCAGCCCTACCGCACTGAGGATGACCAGTCCGGCCCACAGGGCCGAGCACCACCTCTGCCAGTCCCGGCGGGCGGGATCATCGATCAGCCTCCCGGCGGTTTTGGCCGCCAGCACAGACGCCGTCCCCAGCAGTCCCAGTTCCAGCGCCGACTTGACCCAGCGCCGCCAGCTCAGCCCGGCCAGCCCCAGCAGAAGCTGACCGCCAAACCGGAGGATCAGCAGCAGCAGGACCGCCAGCCCCAGCCGCACCAAGACCCTGTTCCTGTCCCGGCTCTGGTAAAACCAGCCCTCACAGATCGCCACGGGAAACATTGCCCACGCCGCCAGGGACAGCACCAGAGCCAGCATCACCAGCCAGGAGCCGGATACCGCCGCCATCAGCAGCCACCACAGCACACCGTCCATCTCTCATTCCTCCTCCGGCACATACTCCAAAATATCCCCCGGCTTACAGTCCAGCGCCTTACAGATGGCCTCCAGCGTGGAAAACCGCACTGCCCGGGCCTTGTTGTTTTTCAAAATGGACAGATTTGCCATGGTGATGTCCACCCGCTGGGCCAGTTCGCCCAGGGACATCTTCCTTTTGGCCATCATCACATCCAGGTTCACCACGATCCCCATGCTCTCCCCCGCTCTCTCAAATGGTCAAGTCCTGATCCTCTTTCAGTTCCGCCGCCTGCCGGAACAGGGCGGACATGACCAGGAACAGCAGGCCGCCCATGAAGAAAGCCGGGATGAACAGAGCGGTATAGGTGAACAGGGGCCACACGTTTCCCTCGCTCCACAGCCACAGCACCAGCCGCACCAACGCCGCACCAGAGATCATCCAGCAGCACACCGCCGCCCGCTTCAGCGCCCCGGCGTTGGCCCGCAGGAAGGGGGTCCGGGTCAAAATGGTATCCAGCACCCTCTTGGCCTGCCACAGGATCACTGCGGTACATCCCCCGCACAGCCAGTAAAACAGGGTCAGCAGAGCGGTGTCCAGATGGGTCCACACCGCGGGCCAGGCGGCCAGAAAGACCACCAGCATGGGGAAGTGGGTCTCTGCCTCCCGCCCCTGCCAGGCGTTCAGCCAGGACTGCAGCTCCGCCTGGGCGGCCTGCACCAGGGCGGCGGGTCCGCCGTCGGACACATAGGCCACAACGCCCGGCACCAGCAGCAGGCAGAGGAGATTCATGGCCAGCACTGCCACGACCAGCACCCGGAGGATCCGGGCCAAATGATTCACTGGGATCTGTTTCATGGGAAATTCCCCCTCTCGTCAGCCTCATGCTACCACGGCGAACTCTGAAAGTCAATATATTTTTATTGTTTTTCGATAAAATCAAGAAATTGAACACCCCGCTCTGCACCGTCACAGAGCGGGGTGTTCCTCATATTCCCGTTATTCCACGATTGCCTGGGCGTATCCCTTCAGCTCCTGCCGCCGTGCCCGCCAGTCGGGCATCCGGGCGTCCATAGCGGCGTAGAAGCCGGTTCCATGGTCGTGGTGGAGGAAGTGGACCAGTTCATGGAGGGCCACATAGTCCCGCAGGGGCTCCGGGCAGCGGGCCAGGGCGGTGTTCAGGGTGATGTACCCCTGTTGGTAATGGCAGTTGCCCCACTGGCTCCTCATCTTCCGCAGCTTGACCTGAGGCAGGGGCACGCCGTCCGGGGCCACCAGAGGGTAGACCCGGACCACCGCCTCCCCCAGCAGGCGGGCGCAGGCCGCCCGGTCCGGCTCCGGCAGCAGGGGCGGCGGCTCTGATCGACAGGCGAGATGCCGCCGGATCCACTCCCACTTTTCCAGGATCAGGGCGTCCGCCCGCTCCTCCGGGCAGCCGAGGGGGACGGAGAGCAGGACCTGCCCCCGCCGGTCCAGCCGGAGATTCAAATTCTTCACCCGCTTTTTGACCAACAGATAGGTCTGGGGCCCCTGCGGCGTGTTTACCACGCGGTACTGCTCCATGCGCTCGCCTCCTGTTCCGCATCCCCGGTATTGTACCAAAGTTTCTGCGGAACGGCAAGACACAGCCCTATCCTCTCTGCGCGCTCTGTTCTGCCCAGAGGGCCTGGAGCTGCTGACGGCCCTGGATGAGCCAGTCCGGGTCCTCTGCATCCGGCGGAAGGTCTGTACGGCTGTGCGGAACACCTGCGCCTCCGCCGCTGCCATCAGCCAGCTTGATGCCCTCAAACCAGCCGTAGTCCTCTGTGGTCCCTCCTACGATCACATAGTGGAGCGTGTCCTCCTCGTCCCACCAGGTATCCACATAGGGTGTTTTTTCATCTACCTGATCGGTCACATCCAGCCGCTGACCGCGGGCCACCAGCCACAGACGGTCTTGCTCCAGAGACAGAATCACGGGATTGCCCTGTTCGTCATAGCCATCAGACATCTGGACTGTTCCATAACCCGCTCCTATGGTCACTTGCCCTCCATTCAGCAGTTGAATGACCCGCTCCCCATAGGTCCAGCCCACCAGCCCCAGACAGGCGGCCAGCACCGCCGCCGTCAGCAGGATTCGGCGCGTTCTCCCCCGGCGGACCCGGCCCATCACGGCAGTCCTGACCCTCTGGGGATCGACCAGAGCCTCCTCCTCCGGCGCAAATTCTTCCTCCTCATAGGCGTCCATCATGTGGGCGATCTCAATTTTCCTCAACATCGTATCCCGCCTTTCTCAATGCTTCCTTCAGCCGTTCCCGGCCCCTCCGCAGCCTGCTTTTGGCGGTGGACAGGTTCATCCCCATCTCCTCCGCCGCCCGGGCCACCGTCTGTCCGTAGTAATACCGGCGGACAAACAGTTCCCGGTCCTCCCGCTCCAAAGTGGACAGCGCCGCCCGTACCAGACTGGCCGCCTCCCGGCTCTCCAATTCCTGCTGGGGGCCGTCCCCGCTCAAAATAAGGACGTCCTCCGCCAGGGGGACAGTCTCCCGCCTGCTCCGCAGAAGGTTCAGCGCCCGGTTTCGGGCGGTCACGGACAGCCAGCCCTTCAGCCTGCCCGGCCGGAGCTTTTTCCGCTCCTGCCACGCGGCCCAAAAGACGTCCGCCGCCACCTCCTCCCACTCCCGGGGACAGCCGGGCAGGATCCGGGCCGCCACCGCGGAGACATAGGGCGTATAGCGGACGATCAGCGCCTCCAGCCCCGCCGGGTCGCCCCGATGGAGCAGGCGCAGCAGCTCCGATTCCTCCACGCCGCATCCTCCTCTCTGTGTGTTTGATCCTGAAACGCGTCTCACCCTATATAACACCCGGGAAGGGCATTTGGTTGCAGTACAACACAAAAAAAGATCCGGCCCCTCGGAAAGAGGGGCCGGACATACTGGTTTTCAGGATAACAGCTTGCTGTCAGGCTCAGCCCAGAACGACCAGCAGGTCGTCAGTGTTCACGGTGCCACCCACATTGACGGCCACAGACTTGACGGTGCCGTCCACAGGAGCGGAGACCTCGATCTCCATCTTCATGGCCTCCAGCACGATCAGCACATCGC